>Ga0209289_100150_pt1 | contig 42056 bp, 33 predicted proteins | sample GXS110809BmetaG_FD_184121 | JGI IMG/M metagenome (GOLD analysis project Ga0209289, IMG submission 184121) | Hot spring microbial communities from Gongxiaoshe hot spring, China to study Microbial Dark Matter (Phase II) - GXS 110809B (SPAdes)... ...
TTGTAGTTGGCATGGGGCTTTTCGGTCTAATAGGTTTGGTTTTGGGATCAATTGCCGATAACTTTTTGCTTTGGCTCATGAGGTTAGCGGGAGGTAGAAGTTAAAGTGGAAACCTTGTTGTTGTGGCTTATAGGTTTCATCGTCGGCGTTGTTGGTGGTTTTTTCGGGTTTGGTGGGTCGGCAATTGTCACACCCGCCCTGAACATACTCGGATACCCTATGCCCGTCGCTATTGGGACGGACTTGATGCATATTTTCGGCAAGTCCCTTTCCGCTACAGCGAAGCATCGCCAATTAGGGCATTTGGATTGGAAGGTTGCTGGTTTGTTGGCTTTGGGCACAATTCCTGGCATGGAAGGCGCAGCACAACTGGTTCGCCATCTCGCCCAAGCGGGAACTGTTGAAATAACCGTTCGTTGGGTTCAGTTGACAGTCTTGTCAATTCTCTCCGTCGTGATGCTATGGGAGATAATGATGGCTCGTGATGGGAAACAAGTTTCGTGGCGTGGTTTCATTGCTAAGTTACCTTTACCGCCTTACTTTGACAGCCGTGTTTCCAAATTTAAGGGAGTTTCCGTGTGGGGCTTTATTCTTCTGGGTTTCTTGACAGGTTTTATGGCTGGCATCATGGGAGGTGGGGGCGGGTTCATTAGAGTGCCTGCAATGATTTACTTGCTCGGAATGCCGACCAAAGTCGCTGTTGGCACTGACCTCGTTGAAGTCCTTTTATCGGCGGGGTATGGTGCACTCACTTACGGTTACAAGGGTTTTGTTGACATGCCAACGGCTCTGCTCATGCTTTTGGGGGGAGCGATAGGTGCTCGGTTAGGAGCATGGGCAACTTTCTACGCTCCCAGCAAACAATTGCGTGGGGTTCTGGGATTGTTACTTGCTGCTGCTGCACTGAGTGTAGCGCTTAAGCAATTTGGAATTGGCGGAAAAACCTTACCCATGTCAATTTTGCTCACGGCATCCTTGGGTATTACTGGGTTTGTGCTCTCGGTTTTGTGGAAAGGTGTCCGTTCCGTCAAGGTGGCGTCGCATAACCGTCCCATGAAAGTTGAAAGCCTCAAAGCCAACTTACCTTAGCCCCAAATGATTTAGCGCGTAACTATACAACTCATGCCAAATTGCAACGGCATAACTTCCGTCTTCCAACTTCTTCGCCACCATCAAAACGCCGTCGCACCACATCTCTTGCGCCCACTCGCTCAAATTGCGGGCAATGATGAACAAAATTCCCTTCCGTTCGGCAGTGAACAAAATTTCAACTTTGTCAAGGTCCGAAGGCAGGTGCAATTGAACTTTCTTACGCCCCACTTTCAACGGGATTGATGTTCGGAAGCGTTCGTAAGTCCAACACTCGTGCTTCTCGCAAAGGCAGTCAATCCAAAACTTCTTCTCTTCGTCTTGCATTGTCTTCGCCTCCCTTTGTGCAGCATCGCCCTTAAGGTGACGGTCATTTCGCAAACTGATGGTTTGCGTTACAAAACCGCCGGTTGGGACGAGCCCCGACGCTACTGAGTTACGGCGTGATTGGCTTACCCGTCTCAATTGACCTGTATATGGCGAGAGCCAATGCGACGGCATAGCGACCGTCTTCACCTGTGATCGCTGGCGGGCGTTGCTCAACAATTGACTCAACGAACTCTCGCAATTCTCTCCGAACAGGGTTCTCCGTTGACAGTTCCTCAGCCTTAAAAACTTTCCGTTCGTTTTCAGTCTGGACGACCAATTCACCGCTCCAAAATTGCGGGAAGAGCAGACTTCCTTTTTCGCAATCGGCGCGACCGCCGTAACCGCCGGCGACTGAGACTTGGCTTGCGTGAAGCATCCCCAAAGCGCCGTTGCGAAACTTGAGCGTAACAAGAACGCAATCAGGGTAGTCGCAATCTGTGTGCAAAAAATTTTCGCCCATTGCGAAAACGCTCTCAACCTCACCGCCGACCCAACGAAGGTAATCAAGTTCGTGGATGTTAACCTCCATGAGCATCCCACCGCTCAGCGCCTTGCTTTTACGCCAATCTCTTGCCCAAACACCACTGAACCCGCCACCAAGCCTGTGAATTGTCAAGCAAAGCAGTCGTCCCAATTCACCGCCTTCAACGATTTCCTTCACCTTCGCGTGAATCGGTAAATAGCGGAGCACCTGCCCGATCATCAAGTTGACATTGTTCTCACGACAAGCCTCAATCATTCGGTCGCAATCTTCAACGGTTAGTGCCATCGGCTTCTCGCAGAAGACATGTTTGCCTGCCCTTGCTGCTGCGATAGTTTGTTCGGCGTGCAAGTAAGCGGGGGTTACAATCAAAACAGCGTCAATGTCGTCGCGCCTTAGCAATTCATCCAAATTCGTCGTCACCCAGACCCCAAACTCTTCGGCAAACGCTTTCGCTGCATCTTCAATGGCGTCGCAGGCTGCTGTCAATTCCGCCTGCTCAATTGTCCGCAATTGATTTGCCAAACTTCTGCCCATCACTCCACAACCGACAAGCCCAACCCTTACTTTCCCGTTTCGCATGGTTCAACCCCTCCATCCAACATTTTGATGGTGCTCAATTGCCCGCGCCATCGGATTCAACATGTAGGGCACGGTTTTAAACCGTGCCGAAAAATTTTGTCGGCGGGGTATAAAACCCCGCCCTACAAAGGATTTGGTTTGTGCCGACAAATTTGAAGCGATTAAAGTAGGGCACGGTTTTAAACCGTGCCGAAAAAAAATTTTGTCGGCGGGGTGTAAAACCCCGCCCTACGATATGACCTTCTCACTTGCCCAAAGACAGCGCTAATGAACGAGTGGGTAGTCTGTAAGTCTTTCCGAACCCAACAATTTTAATGCCCATTCACGAACTCTATCCGCAATTGTCCTGTCCTTGCTGACATGCCAACGCAACTCGTTGACGCCGATGGGTTGCAAAACTTTTGCGATGCCTTCTTTCAACAGCCTTTCTACCTCAGCGCTCAATGAACTTTTGAACCTCCATTCCCGAACCATTCGGCTCAACATTGTCAAGATTTCGTAATCTTGCACACCTTCACGAATTGCCTCCATGTGCTTTGCGGGGGTCACGCTATCGGGCGCAATGAACAAAGGCGTATAGCAATTGCGCGGGTCAAGGTAAGCGTTCCAGCAAGAGTTGCCACCGTTGTCACCGAACGCCCAGAAGAACATCTCATCAGCCCCGATGGCGAAACAGTGCCAAGCCTGCAAGCGATAGTAAGCGTAAGGGTCAAGAAGTTTGCTCGGTCCGCTGCAAGAGTAAAGTGCCAACCGCTTGCCTTTTACTTTCCAGCCGAGATAGAACTCCTCATGTGCTTTGGGGTTTCTCAGCCAAATTGCCCGTTGCGGGCAAAGGACATCAACGACTTCGGGAAGTTGCGGGTTCATCCTTTGCGGTTCGCTCAATGTCGGGTCAACCCAAATGACGACTTCTGGTGCAGCCTTCTTGATTGCTTTTGCCCAAGCAATTGTCAATTCATCCTGTTCAGGCGTGTGGGGTTCATCAACGAGCAAGACGCCAAATTGACCTTTCTTCAAACCTCGCTTTTGAGCGTGTCGCCACCAAAAAGCAATCCACTCTCCGACCTTTCGTTCAAACTCCAGTGTCCCAACTTTTGAGCCTTCAAAACTGTTTCCAGCGTTGACGAAAACATAGAATCGGCTCGCACCGCGCCACCGCGAAAGCCACCTGTCAAACGCTGCCGTGTCGGGCGACTCAATCATCTTGCCCGTTTCGTCAAACTTGCCTGAAGGCAAAACAAACCTGCTCGCCCAAGGAGCGTCAACAAATCGCTCACGCAAATGGGCAATGAAAGCGTCTCGGTTTTTCGGGTTGACCCCGTATCGCTCTTCAACATCGGTGTAATCCCAACCACCCAAATGCAACGACATGCGGTCAGGCAAAGTCAACGGCAAAACCGTCAACCAAAGCGGGATTGAAACTTTATCGCCGGCGTCGGATGTGATGACGATGCGAGCATTGTAATCGCCCGAAAGCGCTTTCCTTGTTGGCTTGAAATTCAACCACGCTTGTCCAACCATGCCCGACGCGACAGCGAACCGTTCGCCTTTCGGCAAAGCAGCATCAATAGGGACACCTTCCTTCGTGTCCGTCCAAAGGGCATGGTGTGGCTCAACAACGATTGTGTCAGGCAAGCCTTGCACTTGCACGCGAACCGCAATCGGTCGCTCACGAACATTGACAATGTTGATGGCAATTGGGCGAACCTCGTTTCGCAGCAAAATGAGTTCCGCTCTTTCCATTACCACTTTTGGCAGCGGGTTTTCTGTCAAGTAGGGCAACGGGTCGTAGGGCAATGATGCGACGAAAGCGACAAACGGCTTCATCCCCTTTGCTCGCCACAATTGCGCTTGAACTTCAAACAACCGTGCATGCCAATCGTTCAAAGGCAAGGTTGTTCGGAATGAAGCGGGATTGTCAATGGCGAAGGCTTTTGGCACAGAGTTCGCGAGTTCATCCAATTGTTGGCGAATTTGTGATTTCGTTGGCTCAGCGATTTTCGCTTGCTCAACAATTTGCCGCAAGGTGGCTAAATCTTCCTTCAAACGCCTCAAGGCGCACCGCTCAATTTCCTTGCGCTGGGCGAAAATTTTCAAATCGGCAATCGGCTCGCTTGCAAAAGGTTGAAATCGCCAATTTGGGTCGCCCTCGTAAACCTCAATTTCGTCAACGAAGCAGAACGAACCTTGCGGGATGACCACGAAAGCAACGAACCGTCCATGAGTTTGCCATTGGTCAGTCCAGAACCGATGGACTGCGTAACCTTGAGCAGGTGGCGGACCGTTTTGCTCATTGCTCGCTTGAACTAACTCGCCGACTTCATGCCATTGTTTGCCGTCAACGCTGACCAAAACCCAAATCGCTGCAGGGAACTCAACTCCAGCGACACCTGCAGCGGTGTTAAACGATGCACCTGCAATTGAAACATCACGACCCAAGTCAACAACGATGAAAACAGGGCTGACATTTCGCCACCCGACAGTGCTCTTTTGTGTCCAGAAGTAGCCTTGTGTGTATTTGCCGTCGGTCAGTTGAATTCGGTCATCTGGGTCGGTGCAATAAAGGTAGTTGGGTGCGGGTTGAAGCGTGTAGGGGCAATTGACAGCGATGTTGGGGCGCTGCAAAAAGAAGTTAAGCAAAACAGCCGCAAACCAAACCAGCACCGCTTTTCACCACCTGTTCACCTTGAGCAGATTCATACAAATCCACCCGAAATTTTAGCTCACCCGCACCTATTTATTCGCTACGCTTTTTGTTGGGCGCATGACAAACGGATGATGTTCGTTGAGCGTTTAGCGGAAAATCTTTAATCGGCACGGTGTAAAACCGTGCCCTACTTTAATCGCTTCAAATTTGTCGGCACAAACCCAATTCTTTGTAGGGCGGGGTTTTATACCCCGCCGAAAAACTTTTGTCGGCACGGTGTAAAACCGTGCCCTACCAAGCATCCCAACAAACTCAGAGAGCACGCTTTTGGCGTGCCGAATTTTTCGGTCGGATAGAAGCCAGACCCTACAAAATGCCGATTTTTGTCCCGGCAGAAGCCAAGCGTCATCGCCGAAAAGATTCAGCGCTCATTTTTCTCGCCTTCAACCACCGGCTAAAGCCAGTGGCATGAATGACCGGCGGATTGAAATTGGTGAAAGGATTTCTACAAAGCCAACTCTCACGCCTTTGACAACCAAACAGTCATCGGTCCTGCGTCCCTATTCGCCCAAGCGAAGTAAGGGATAGCGGTGAAGCGAATTGGGCGAATGTGTGGAGAAATTGACCGCAAGGGTTGATAAAGGGTGTTTTCCCAGCGTCTCAATTCAACCGCAATACCTTCTCCTTGAACAGCGATGACTGGCAAGTTGGCGATGCTTTTCGGGATGGCTGTTAGGGGTCGGTCTGTCCTCACTGCAATGCACCAAACATCCACTTCAGGGTTGTCAACTTGCTCAAGGCAATAAACGATGGGACCGCGTTGAATCGCGACGCGACCACCGTTGGGTTCAACAAACGGATGGCAAACAACAAATTCCGTCGGGATTTCAAGCGATAGTTGAACCGTGTCCGTTCGCTTCCACTCGCGCTGAATTGTAGCGAAAGCGCTGGGTTTGACATCAAAGGTTTGACCGTTGACCTTGACAGTTGCTTTAGGACACCATTGTGGAATTCGCAACCTCAAAGCAAAGTTGACGGGTTGCTCTGGTTGAATTTGCAACTCAACCGTGCCATCCCAAGGGTAATCGGTGCGCTGAATGAGAGTTATCGGAATGCCTTTGAAATTCAGCGTCGCAGTGCTTTCGGCATAAAGGTTGACAAAGATGCCGTCATCGTTGATGGCATAAAGGAAACTTTGAACCATCGGCAGTAACCGGGCGATATTTGGCGGGCAACACGCGCACTCAAACCAAGGTTGGCGACGATGCTGACCCCGATTTGCAATCGGGTTGACATAGAAGTAAGACTTGCCGTCCAAGCCAATGCCTGAAAGCGCACCGTTGAACAACGAACGCTCAAGCACATCAATAAACTGAGCCTCACCCGTCAGCAGAAACATTCGCCACTGCCAAAGGATGTTGGCTATAGCGGCACAAGTTTCAGCGTAAGCCCGTTCATTTGGCAACTCGTAATCGCGTCCAAACGCTTCACCCTCATGGCGAGCGCCACAACCGCCGGTCACATAGATCCGCCTTTCTGTCAAGTTTCGCCACATCCGTTGAAGCGCTCGCATCAATGTATCGTCCCCAATCTCGGCGTAAAGGTCGGCAGCGCCAGCGTTAAGGTAAAGTGCTCGGACAGCGTGACCTGTAACTTCGTCAAGTTCGCGGAAAGGTTTGTGGTCTTGGAGGTAAGGTGATCCGCCGATGCGTTTGTGACCTCGGACATCAACGAAAAATTGAGCCAAGTTCAAATAGCGTTGCTCACCTGTTTCTCGGTAAAGTTCCACCAACGCCATTTCAACTTCGGGGTGACCGTCAGGTTCCTCCTTTTTGCCCCAACCGAAAACTTTGTCAATCAAGTCAGCGAAACGGGTCGCAACTTTGAGCAATCTGTCGTCGCCGGTTACTCGGTGGTGGGCAACTGCCGCTTGGAAAAGGTGCCCGGCGCAATAAAGTTCGTGCATGTCACGCAAGTTTGTCCAGCGTTGACCTTTGCGTTCAAGTGAGAAGTAGGTGTTCAAGTATCCGTCTTCGTCTTGAGCCGCCTCAATTTCTGGGATGATGCGGTTAATCAACTCAGCGACTTTCGCGTTGTATTGCACGGCAAGCGACCACGCAGCCGCTTCAATCCACTTGTAGACATCGCTGTCGTTGAAGTAAAGCCCTCGGAATTCGCCACCGACTTTCCCTGCAACTCGCATGAAATTGTCAATCCTTCCCGTTTGCTCAAGCAACTCATATTGGGTTGGCAAGGTGACTTCCTGAAGGTCAGCCAACCTTGGCTGCCAAAACTTGTCGCGCAACTTAACAGCGCTGATGGGAATTGGTCGCAATTTTGCGTGTGGGCTTTTTGTCGTGTCAACGACGATGCTGCGTTCAGCCATTTGTTTTCCACCTCCGTTGAAAATTTGCGCTATAAACCGATTTGCAATTGCTCCAACCGTTAAAACGCGCAAAAACTTTCTCCGCTTCACTGGCATCACCAAACTAAATTTTCGTTAGGACTTACGCAGTTGATGTCATTTTGTGTAGGTGCGGACGATAGTCTGCCCGAAAACATCCTTTGTAAGGGGTTAAAACTATCCTTGCGGGCGGCTTAGCAGCCGCCCCTACATCCAACTGCGTAACTCCTATTTCGTTCAAGTTCACTTTTGGGCTGGTTTGAGTTTTTCGCCTGCGATAGCACGCTTCACCATCTCGTGATTTCGCCACTGTTCGCCTCTCGTTTCCAATTTCTCTTGCACCTTTGTTGATGCGAAGTAGCCATAGTGAGTGATGATGAGCCATTCGTCTTTGCCAACTTGCAACTGCAACAATACTGCCAAAGGTCGTCCCTCTATGTGCCACAATCGCACTGTCCCATCATTGCTGGCAGACGCAAATCGCAAATTGTCAGGGTGAAAGGCAACGGCGTTAACCCAGTCTTTGTGCCCTTGCAATGTCGCTTTCAAATTGCCGTTGGAGTCGTAAAGTCGGACTGTGTTATCAGCGGCGGCAGCGATGACCCATTTACCGTCGGCGCTCCATGCCACATCCAAAACAGGTTCTTTCACTCCGCCAAGCGTTCTTACCTTTTGCCCATTTTCTGCGTTCCAAATCCAAACACCTTTGCTACTTTCGCCTCCCATCGCTACTGCCAGCAAATTTCCGTTGGGTTGAAATGCGAGCCGATAGGTGGGTTCTGGGTGTTCCATTTTGCGAATGACTTTCCAACTCCCGACTTCCCAAATCCTGACAATTCGGTCAATGCTGCTGGTCGCCAGAAAATTTCCGTTCGCATTGAAGGCAACTCCTAAAGCCCAATCCCCGTGCTCTTTCAAAGTTGATGCCAGTTTCCCTTCCGACAAATTCCAAACATAGACCAACTTATCGGAGCAAGCGGCTGCTAACCATTTGCCATCAGGGCTGATAGCGAGGCTGTAAACCAAGTCTTTGGGCTCAGTAAACTGCTGCAACACTTTCCCTGTTTTTGCATCCAAGATAGCAACGGTAGCGGGCTTTTGTGGATTGCCAATTGAGACAGCAACAAAAGTCCCGTTTGGACTGACAGCCATCGCTGTTATGTTGCCGTCCAGTTTATCCATGCTCCATCGCCCTGACATTTTTGCTTCCGACAAATCCCAAAGGACGACTTCCTTGTAACCTCCCACGAACAGAGTTTTGCCATCGGTTGCAAAAGCGATTGCGCTCAGCGTTGGCACGGGTCCAAACTCAACATTCACTTCCTGATTTCCTTCCAACTGCACTTTAACTTGTTGTGGTTTGGGCGAACTGATTTTTGCTGTTTTGTCTATCGGTTTCCGCTTTGCTGGTTGAATTGGTTTGGCTGCATCAGCGTCATTTTTCGCTCCTTCGTCAATCCACCTTCTCAGCAAATTCAACTCCGAAGGTGTCAATGGTGGGAGTGGGGGAGGGGGCATCTTTGGCTCTTTTTTGCCAGCAACGACCAAAAACAATCTGCTTTCACTGCTCTTGCCAGCCACGACTAAAGGTCCTTTCTTATCGCCCTTAATGATCTCTTCGTAACTATCAAGTCGCACATCGTCTGATGCAACTTTATCGTTGTGGCAGATGACGCATCGCTTGTTTAAAAGAGGTTGGATTTCTTTTGTATATGAGACAGGTTTGGGTTTTTGCGCCGATGTCAAAATGCTAAAGGCAAAGGCAAGGAACAAACTGACCGAAATTAAAGCCAAACGCATAGGCTCTTTCCTCCTTCGCTCATGTTAATGCATGTCTTGAACGCACGAGAAAGTTTAGATAAAAACTTCTGAGGTCACGAAAAGTATAGCGTTGCCGTCGCAAATTGCTTTTTTGCCCGTTTGCAATTGGACAGTTTCGTTTGCGTCTAAAGTTTTGCTGATTGGGTAAGCACTGCGTTAAATTTGAGATTGCATCCAATTCAAAAAGGTGATTTGCGATGGAGGGAGAGAAGGTGAACAGAAGGGAATTTGTGAAGGCGACGATGGCGACTTTAGCCATCCCGAAAATTTTGGTTGCTAAGCAGCGGAGAACTTTCAAGGTTGCGCTCATTGGTTGTGGTGGTAGAGGTAGAGGTGCAGTCCGAGACATTCATGAAGCGGCGAAACTTTTGGGCGTTGAAGTTAAAATGGTTGCTTTCGGCGATTGGTTCAGGGAAAGGGCTTTGGCTGCTGGCAAGGAATATGGCGTCCCACCTGAACGATGCTTTGGAGGTCCAACGGCTTACCGAGAAGTTTTGGCGACTGATGCCGAAATCCTTTTGATTGCCACTGCACCTGCTTTCCATTGCGTATTTGCTGAGGCTGCAATCAAGGCAGGTAAGCACCTTTTCGTTGAGAAGCCTATCGCCGTTGACCCTGTTGGTTGTAGGCGCGCAATTGCTGCTGGTGAAGAAGCGGAGCGAAAAGGATTAGTGGCAGTTGTTGGGACGCAAATGAGGCACGACCACAACTTCATCTTGACCCACCAAGCAGTTGCCGTTGAAGGTGCACTTGGTCGCCTTTACGGAGGTCGTGTTAGTTTCTGCATCGGTCACATGTTTGCAACTAAGCCAATCAATCCTCAAACTCCCGATGACCTTATCCGAACATGGCAAAACTGGGTTTGTCTTTCTGGCGACCACATTGTTGAGCAGCACATTCACAACATTGATGTGGCTTGCTGGTTTATCGGTCATCCGCCAATAAGTGCTGTCGGTTTCGGTTTCAGGGCACGCCGACCCGCTGGCGACCAATACGACTTCTTCAGCGTTGACTACGACTTCGGCGACGGAATTCACATTCACTCAATGTGTCGGCAAATCAACGGTTGCTGGAGTTGGGTTGGTCAAGAGTTGGTTTACGAGAAAGGTCGCACTAACGGCGCAGATTTACCTAAGCCCCGAAATTCACCAATTCAGCCTGATGTGCCGAGAGCGCAAAGCCCTTATGTGCAGGAGCATGTGCATTTGCTTTACCATGTGCTCAAAGGGAAACCACTCAATCAAATTCGTGGACTTGCTTTATCAACTGCTGCTGCTATTATGGGGCGAATTTCCGCCTACACTGGCAAGATGGTCACATGGGACGAAATCATGGGCGACCCGAATAAAAATCCTGCCCTTTACAACTTGCAATTGAAGCCGACGCCTAAAGACTTTGAGCAAGGCACTGTTGAAATCCCTCAGGAAAATATTGTGCCCGTTCCTGGTGTTCAAGCGCGATAAATTTCGCTCAAAGTCGCTTCGCTGATTGACAATCAAGGTGGACGGTTTACCACAAAAGCCGACTGCCACCCAAACTTTCTCCGCTGTTGCTACAATAATGCAAAGCCCGACTTGGTAAAGGGATTTTTGCATGTTGCAATGCTGATGACGAGGTGATTGCATGTGAGGCTGTCGCAATTGCTGTTTGTCAGTTTGAGAGAAGTGCCCGCAGAAGCGGAGTTAATCAGCCACAAATTGCTTTTGCGTGCTTGCTTCATTCGGAAATTGGCAGCAGGCGTTTACACTTACTTGCCATTGGCTTGGCGCAGTTTGCTGAAAATCATTGCCATCGTTCGTGAGGAAATGAACCGAACTGGAGCGCAAGAGGTTTTGATGCCTTTCATGCATCCAGCGGAACTGTGGAGAGAAACTGGAAGGTGGGAGGAATATGGCGACTTGCTAATGAAATTTCGCGACAGGCAAGACCGCTGGTTTTGCCTTGGTCCTACCCACGAAGAGCCAATAACCGACTTGGCTCGGCAACTCATCAAGTCCTACCGACAATTGCCCATTAACCTTTACCAAATCGGAACGAAGTTCCGAGACGAGTTGAGACCAAGAGGTGGTCTTATCAGAGCAAGGGAGTTCATTATGAAAGATGCCTACAGTTTTGACCGAAAGGAGGAAGGTATGGAGCAAAGTTTTGAAGCGATGAGGAAAGCCTACATCAGAATTTTCCGAAGGTGCGGGTTGCCCTTCGTCATCGTTGAGGCTGAGGCTGGCGCAATTGGCGGAACTGAAAATTTGGAGTTCATGGTCATCACGGAAAACGGAGAAGACCGACTCCTTCAGTGCCACAAATGCGGTTACGCAGCAAATAGAGAGCGAGCCGAGAGGAGACCTGCAAAAGGTTTTGATGAGTTCCTCAACTCAAGCCGAGATGGAGCACCGCTTCAAAAAGTCATCACGCCTAACCAAAAAACAGTTGAGGAAGTCTCCAACTTCCTCAATGTCAAACCCAGCCAATTGGTCAAAACGCTCATTTATGTTGCTGGCGACGAAATCGTCGCTGCGATGGTTCGTGGCGATCATGAACTCAACGAGACGAAATTAGCAAGGTTGCTTGGTAAGAAAGTGACGATGGCGGATGCAGCGACAATTGAGAAGTTGACAAACGCTCCCGTCGGGTTCAGTGGTCCGATAGGGTTGAAGGGAAAGGGAGTGAAACTCATCGCCGATTATGACATCGCTTTCATGCGTGACTTTGTGATTGGCGCAAATGAGGCTGACGCTCACTTCATCAACGCCAATTGGGGACGGGACTTCCCCGTTGACCAATTCACTGACTTGAGGTTTGCCGAAAATGGCGACGGTTGTCCAAGATGTGACGGGATTTTGGAAATGAGCAACGCCGTTGAAATTGGTCACATTTTCAAACTCGGCACTCGCTACAGCGAACCGATGAAGGCGACTTTCGTTGATGAGGATGGCAAGGAGAAATTCTTCCTAATGGGTTGCTACGGCATCGGAATCTCTCGCATTCTGTCAACGATAGCGGAAGTCAGCCGAGACGAAGACGGTGTCATCTTCCCGATTTCAATCGCCCCTTACGAGGCTTGGATTTTGCCCATTGAAAATGAAGGCGACCTTAGGGAAGTTGCCGAACAGATTTACAACGATTTGACATCTGCGGGCATTGAGACAGTCATTGACGACCGAGATGAAAGGGCTGGCGTCAAGTTCAAAGACATGGACTTGGTTGGAGTGCCAATTCAAATTGTCGTCGGGCGAACTGTCCGAGAGCGAAGTGAAGTTGAAGTCAGGTTGAGGCGCGACCGAGCCAACCCAACTTATGTCCCTGTTAGCAAAGTTGTTGAAACTGTCAGCCAATTGAAACGCCAACTTTTCGCTGAACTTTCGCCAGAAGAATTTTGAACTGGAAGGTGAGAATGCCCAATGACCACAGCGACGGATTTGGGCGATAAAGGAGCAACTACCCTTCTCTCCGTTCACGGCGTCACCGTCGCTTACGCTTCCCACATCGTTTTGAGGGATGTGAGTTTTGAAGTCAAAAGAGGTGATTTGGTCGTTATTTTGGGTCCGAACGGCGCTGGCAAAACCACTCTATTACGGACAATAGCCAAAGTCGTTTCGCCAAAAGTTGGGACTGTTTTGTTGGATGGTCACGACATTGGGAAAATGAAGGCAAACCAACTGATGAGGCAGATGAGCGTTGTGCCCCAGTCGGAAGGTAGCATTTTCAGTTTTACTGTTCAGGACATTGTCGCTATGGGGCGAACTCCACATGTCTCGCCACTTTCTCCGTTATCGCAAAGGGATTGGCAAATCATCCGAGAGGCGATGGAAGCGACCGATGTTTGGGATTTGAGAGAAAGATTATTCACCGAACTTTCGGGCGGAGAGCAAAGGAGAGTTCTCATCGCTAAAGCGTTAGCGCAAGAACCGAAAATTCTCCTTTTGGACGAACCGACAGCCAATCTTGACCTTCATTACCAACTTGAGGTCGTTGAATTTGTCCAGAGGCTAAGCAAGGAATTGGGCATCACCACAATCGCTGTCCTTCACGACCTCAATCTTGCAGCAATGCTTGGAGAAAAGTTCATCCTGATGCACAAAGGTCAAATCTTCGCTTCAGGTAGTGCCGATGAAGTTTTAACGCCACAAAACATCCAGCAAGTTTACGGTGTCCCTGTCATCGTCAGACGACACCCATTGAATGGGAGACCGACTGTCCTTTTATCAGAGCGACGCATTTTGTCATCAAGGGGAGTTAAAGTCCATGTTATTTGCGGTGGCGGAACTGGTGGCGAAGTGATGGCGTTGCTGGTGGCATCAGGTTGCCAAGTATCTTCGGGTGCCCTTAACATTGGCGACAGCGATTACGAAGCAGCAAAACTGCTCGGAGTGGAAGTCGCCGAAGAAAGCCCTTTTATGCCCATCTCAAAAGAAGCCTATGAACGAGCGAAGCAACTCATCGCCGAAGCGGATGTCGTTGTTTTGACGGATGTCCCCTTTGGCTGGGGCAACATTGTCAACATAAAAGCGATTTTGGAAGCAGCGAAGGGCTTGGTAGTTGTTTTTAATCCCGAAACAATTTCCCAACGGGATTTTGTCAAAGGCGAAGCAACATCTTTGCTGAGAGAAATTTTTGCCACCAAGCAGGTCGTTTCTGTCCACAGCCTCACTGAACTTCAAAAGTTACTTTTCACTCTGTGATTTGTTCCAACTCAAATCCATCCCACGACAGGTCAACCACACGCATCCTTTGCGTCTTAGTTTTGAGGGAGACTAAAACTTCATCGCCAACCCTTTTGCCTTTAAGCAATGAACCCAAAGGTGAGTTTGGTGTCGCTGTCTTGATTGGGTCGGAAAGATTTATCTCAACACTTTCGGCAATTCGGTAGCGAACAATCTCGCTGGTGTCAATGTCTTCCAAAGTCACGATGACGCCCACATCAACTTTTTCAGGTTCGCCATCTTGCTCAATTATCTCGGCATCCATGAATTGGCGCTCAAGTTGTTTTATCCTCGCCTCAACTGAACCAAGTGAACGCTTCGCAGCATCAAGACCAGCGTTCTCGCTCAAGTCACCTTCAGCGCCCGTTTCGCGGACTTCTTCAATGAGTTGGATGCGTCGCTGATACAGTTGTTCAAGTTCTTTTCGCAATCGTTCGTAACCGCTTCGTGTCAACTTCAAAGGCATGGAAATCCCTCCTGCCACGATTGGAAGTGACAATGTCAAACACAAATTTTGTCGCATCTTTACAATAGCAACAACGCTGTTAAACTTAAAGCAGCCGAAAAGAAATTTGGAGGCGATGAAAAAATGTTGAGGCAAAAGCGATGGCAGTTGTTTGCAATATTGCTTTTGACAATCGCAAATTTTTTGCTGCTAAGTAACGCCCAAAGACAACGAAAATTGGAAATCCAACTTGCAGGCATCAGATTGGGTTCGCCAGTGATTGATAAGGACGAAAACGGAAACTTAAAGCCGACATGCCTGCTTCGGGTTTGGGGGTTTCCTGACCTAATTATTGTGCCATCTCCTATGCCAACTCAACCTTCTGTTACGCCTGGAGCACCGATGATGCCGGGGATGCCCGGAGCACCAATGATGCCCGGCGGATTAACGGGTCCTGGTGCACCTTTGGGAATGGGAAGCGGGTTTGGTGGGCAACCACCAATTATGGGGCGAGGTGGAATGCCAACTGCACCGATGATGGGAACACCCTACGGTGAAATGCCACCGTCAGGTTACGAAACATCAGGTGCTATGACGCCTATGCCGGGCATGGCTGGAACTACAGTTCCAACCGTTCCTACCCCTGAATTTGCTTGGGCAATTCCTGTTTTCATTAGACCGCAACAAAATCAAAGGCTTTGGCTTTACAAGCGTGAACAAGCAGCCCTTAGTTTCCTTGAGCAAGATGGCATCGTGGTAGCCATCGCTGTCGCTGGCGAAAAATTCCCTTATGCTAAAACTGCTTTGGGTGACCCATTTAAGTCAATTGAGTTGGGTGATGACTTGCAGCGTGTTTTGCTTCGCTACGGACCGCCAGATGAAGCGACTCCAGTTGGTCTCATGAGTCCTATTCAAACAACTGCGGTCGGCATTTATAACATGGTCTCGCTGCGATACCATAAGAGAAGCAATGTTGAATTCCTTGTCGTCAACAACAAAATTAGGCGCATCTTCATCTTCTTGCCCGAACGAATTGAAATTAGTCGCGCCCGTTGAAAATCTCCCGCAGGAGGTGAAAGGGATGTTTAGCAAAGAAGTTGTCAGAAGAGTTTGGTTGGTTTGGCTTGCAATTTTCACTTTGTGCACAATAGCAATCACTCAAAAAGGCATGGAAGAGCAACTTGCAGGTGTCCGTTTAGGAACACCTTTCATCAGTTATGATGAGCAAGGAAACATAAGCCCCAAATGTTTATTCGCCATTTATGGCATGCCTGATTACATCGTTGGGAAAACTGCTCCGCTGCCCCAAGCGGGAGCACCTGCTGGTCCAATGATGCCGGGCGGTCCGATGATGCCAGGTGTTCCTGGAGGACCTATGGCGCCAGGTGCTCCTTTAGGGATGGGCAGTGGATTTGGTGAACAGCCGACATTGCCAGGTGTTATGGCTGGAGTTTCTGGTATGGCTCAACTTGCTGGCTCTCCTGTGGCACGACCGGGACTTCCGAGTTTCCCTGGCGGACCTATGGCTCCTGGCGGATTTATGCCAGAAGAGATGGGTGAAAGGGCAGGATTTGGTCCAATGATGCCAGGTGCTGGAGCAGGTGGCGCAACAGGAGGAGTTATCCCAATTTTCCCTCGCCCAGAGGAATTGCCTTGGGTAATCCCGCCTTTCGTTTCCCTTGATGTTAACAAAATTTACTTCATTTATCGCAAGCAAGGTGCTCACTTAAACTTCCTGATGGAGTTGGTGGGTGAAGGGGCACAAAATCAGATGCGCGTGGCTGCAATCACTGTGGCTGGTAAACGCTACGATGGCGCAAGAACATCTTTAGGAGACCCATACAAGTCCATCAAACTCGGAGATGACTTGCAGCGAGTTTTGATGCGATATGGTCTACCTGACGAAATCGTCTATTACAACCCGCTCACCCTTCAAGTTAACAACACCCCATCCCGAAACATGATTTTCCGATACCACAAAACATCAAACATTGAGTTCACTCTGCTTGAAAACAAAGTTGTGCGAATTTTCATCTTCGCGCCAAAGCGGGTGACATTGACGCGTTAAGACACAAAAATTTTGGCGGAGGCGGCAATTGCCTGATGCCAAACGCAAACATCGTTCACCTCATCCGAGAACATGCAAATATCGTTGAGGTTATCAGTGCGTATATTCGGCTTCTCCCTGCGGGCAAAAACTACAAGGCTCTTTGTCCTTTCCACCAGGAGAAAACTCCGTCCTTTTATGTCAGCCCGGAAAAGGGACTTTGGCACTGTTTCGGTTGCGGCGCTGGTGGCGATGTCATTGACTTCGTTCAGCGAATTGAAGGCTTGACATTTACTGAAGCCATTGCGAAGTTGTCTCGCCAATTGGGAATCCGATGGCAACCTTCAGTGACGACGAGAAGGGAAGAATGGGCGAGGGAACGGCTTTTGCAATTGAACCAATGGGCAGTTGAGTTTTACGAACGGGTCTTATGGGCGTCGGAGGTCGGTGAACGAACTCGCCAGTATCTCTTCCAGCGGCAAATCAGCACTTCAACCGCCCGCATGTTCCGTTTGGGTTACGCACCTGCATCTTGGGATGTTCTTGTCAAGGCAGCGCAAGAGTCGGGTTTCCAAACGAACGAGTTATTGCAAGCGGGTTTGGCCCAAAAGGTTCGCGAGGGGCAAGGCTTCATTGACCGGTTTCGTGACCGATTGATGTTCCCGATTTTCAATCCACAAGGTGAACCGATCGGTTTTGGCGGTAGGGTTTTGGGTGAAGGTGAACCCAAGTATCTCAACACGCCCGAAACCCCCCTTTTCCAAAAGCGAAAAGTCCTTTACGCATTGAACTTGGCTCGCAACGCAATTCGCGAAAAAGGCGAAGTCATCCTCGTTGAAGGTTACATGGACGCGATCAGTTTGCACCAAGGGGGCTTAACAAACACCGTCGCAACGATGGGGACAGCCCTCAATGCCGATACTGTGCAACTCCTCAAACGCTACACCAACCGAATTGTCATCGCTTACGACCGTGACTCTGCTGGTTTGAATGCTGTTTTGAGAAGTGCCGATTTGTTCCGAATGAACGAGATGGAAGTTCGGTTCGTTGACCTGCCAGAAGGAAGTGACCCAGACAGTTTCATCAGAGAATTCGGCTCTGCCAGTTTCTTGAAATTGCTTGAGCAATCAAAGTCGCTGACGAAATTTAGAGTTACTTGGTTGGTCAGCCGTTATCCAAGTGCTTCAACTGAAGGCATTCAATCTGCTGTCAAGTTGTTGTCTTCTTTGGCTGACCCAATTGAGCAAAGGAGTTGCATACAAATTCTCGCCGAGTATTGGAGTGGTGGGCAACCTGAAAAGATTGGTTCACTTGAACAAGTTCTCAACCGATCGCTCATCCAATACATTCGCCAACAACAGCGTCAACCTCTGCAACCTGCTCGTCCATCGGCAACCTTTGACCCAATAACAACTTCCTTGACTTCAACTTCCGTCATCCCTCAAGGGGTTTTACATGCGGAACAAGATTTGATGGCTGCGATGGTTCAAGACAAAGAAATCGCCCTGAAAATCCTTTCCTTGATTTCGCCTGATGAGTTTCTCCTTTCAAAGCATCAAGAGTTGGCTCGGATCGTCAACGCTTGTCTTGAGGATGAAACCTTTGCTGACTTGGCAAACATTGTTGCTGAACTCGGCGACGAAGAATTGCGACAAACTTTAAGCGGTTTTTTGCTTCGTGACCTATCGTTTCTGAGGGCTAAAAACGCCATAGAGGACAGGGTGCAAAGATTGCAAAGATACAAGACCGAGCAATTTTTGCGTCGTCAAAGTGCTGAACTTTTACGAAAATTGACTTCAGGTCAAATTTCTCGTGATGACCCAACTTGGAAGGCGTGGCAGGAAACTCTTAAAGCACTGAAGACTTGATAAAGGCAGGTGTTTTGAAATGCCATTGCCATCGGACTCGTTCAGCCTCCCAGAAGTTCAGGAACTTTGGGCGATGGCTCAGGAGACGAAAGCAGTTTTCCTCACTGATGTCAAAACTACAGCAGAGGCAATCGGCGCACCTTTGGAGGAATTGATTGAATGGCTGACAGAGGAGGGTATCACCATCATTTCCGATGAGGAGGAAGGCGATGGTGTTGATGAAATTAAAGAACTTGTCACTGAGGAGCAGGAAACTTTTGAATTTGGCGAGTATGAAGATAAATTGGCAGAACCAAAAACGACTGAAAGTGATGACCACGAATTGGCAAACCCATTGCAAGTTTTGTTCCAGTCCCTTCGTTGGACAAGGCTTTTAACACCTGAGGAAGAGGTTGCCTTGTTTCAGAAAATGCATCAAGGCAACGCACAAGCAAGAGAGCAACTCATTGAGTCCAACCTGCGTTTAGTCTTGAGTATTGCCTCTCAGTTCGCCCAAAAATCCATTGTTCCACTGGAGGACTTGGTTCAAGAAGGTTGCATCGGTTTAATTCGTGCCGTTGACAAATTTGATTGGCATCGTGGGAATAGGTTCAGCACTTATGCTGTTTGGTGGATTCGCCAATACATTGTGAGAGCCATTGCCGAACACACAAGGTTCATCCATCTGCCTTTCCAACTTGTTGAGACTTTGGCTCAACTTGTCGCTGTATCGCAAAGGCTTGCTCAAGAGTTGGGTCGTCAACCTTCCAACCAAGAGTTGGCTAATGCTTTAGGCATCCCCATTGACAAGGTTGAGGAATTGGAAGCGTTACTCTTTCCTCCTTTGTCACTTGACACCCCCGTTGAGGAGGAAGAGGAACTCATCCTTGAGGACATTTTGCCCGACCCCAACGCAATTTCGCCAGAAGATGCTTTTTACAGAAATTTTGCCCGCGAGCAAATTCGCTCCATTTTGTCCCAATGTTTAACAGAACGAGAGGGGGAGGTCATCAAGTTGAGATTTGGTCTCGTTGACGGGAAGACTTATACCCTTGATGAAATCGGCAGAATACTGAAAATTTCTGGCGAAGCCGTTAGGCATATTGAGCAAAGGGCACTTGAAAAACTTAGAAAACCCCGTTATAGGAAGTTGCTTCAACGGTTCAATGAACTCTTGGCGTAGTTTTTGCTAAAATTAAAAATGCACAGTGGGCGCGTAGCTCAATGGCAGAGCAGCCGGCTCATAACCGGTTGGTTGGGGGTTCGAATCCCTCCGCGCCCATTAATATTTTTTGCAACTCCATTGCTCATGCCCCTTCCCTTCCAGCACTGAAATTGCTATCATGTTTTCGGTCGGATGGAAATTTTGATTGGAGGGAATTTTTGATGGCTTATGAGACCCTGTATCGCAAATACCGTCCCAGAAAGTTCGCTGATGTGGTTGGACAAAAGCATGTTGTTAAAGCCCTTCAAAACGCCATCGCTTCAAGGCGAATTGCCCATGCTTACCTCTTTTGCGGGCAAAGAGGGACAGGTAAAACCACGATGGCTCGCCTTTTGGCGATGGCTTTGAATTGCGAGAAAGGCATTTCGCCAGAGCCATGTGGAGTTTGTTTTGCCTGCCAAAGCATAGTCAAAGGCGCTGCAATGGATGTCGTTGAAATTGACGCTGCATCCTATACGGGCGTTGATGCCGTCAGAGATGTCATCATTGAGCGAATCTCTTTTTTGCCAGCAGCATTTCGCTACAAGGTCTACATCATTGACGAAGTTCACATGCTTTCAACGGCTGCCTTCAATGCCCTCTTGAAAACCCTTGAAGAGCCTCCACCTCAAGTCATTTTCGTTCTGGCAACGACCGACCCACACAAAATCCCAGCAACAATTAGGTCAAGATGCTTGAGATTTGACTTCCACCCGATTTCGGCGAAGGAGATTGCCGATAGGCTTATTCTCGTCCTTGATAGCGAAGGTTGGAAAGAGCGATATGACCCAACAGCGGTTGCTCTCATAGCAAGAACTGCAAGAGGTGCGTTGCGTGATGCTTTGACGATACTTGAGCAAGCAATGAATTTTGCTGATGGCAAAATTACCGTTGAACTTGTTCGCTCTTTGCTCGGCGTCACCGAAGAGGAATTTCTGTCAAAGGTAGTTTCAGCATTGAGGGAAAGTGATGTCCCCAAACTTTGGCATCTGGTTATGGAGGCAATTGAAACTGGTCGCGACCTGCATCAAATTGCTCACGACCTTGCCATTTACCTGCGGGAATTGCTCAACTTCAAAATTGGTCTTCCCGCCGAAGAAACAGAAGAGCATTTGGAACTGTTGCGGGAACAGGTATCGCTTTTCAGCGAAGACGAACTTATGAGACTTGTCCGCTCCGCTTGGGAACTTGAGCGGGACATGAGGTCTGCTACCGACCCTCAATTGGCACTTGAAATCGGGTTACTTAACATGGCGATGCTTTTGAGGACTGGGAAAGAGGAGCCTTCAGAAAGAGTTGAGACCTTTCCAGAAATCGCTGCTCCCAAACCCACTCGCCAGATTGCAGAAGCGCCGATACACGAAGTTGCTAAAACTCAGGAGTTTGAAGTTCCAACTCAAGGCGATTTGTCTGGAGTTGACCACATCCGAAGGCATTGGAGCATCTTCTTGGAGCGACTGAAGCAAACATCTCCCGTCACATATTCCTTTTTGCTCAATGCCGAACCGACCGACTTTCAAGATAACCAACTTGTGCTCACTTTCCAACATCCTTTCTCTTGGGAACGGGTCAATGACCGAAACTACAAGGAAACAATTGAGCAATGCTTGCGAGAGGTTTTCAACATGCCCGAACTGAAAATTAAGCCTGTGCTGTCATCGCAAATTTCACGACCAACGGTTGGAACTCCTGTTGAAGCAGTTTCAGGAAAAACCGATGACAGCCAGCAAACCATCATTGACACTGAAGAGTTCATCAAATCGCTTTTTGAGACTTAGCAGGAAAAAGGGATGGCAAGCAATATGACCGAACGAACAATTTTGCTCGGCATGACAACAAAGGAGTTGGAAGCCTTTGTTGAGAGGCTTGGTGAGCCAAAATATCGCGGTCACCAAATTGCAATGTGGATTTACCAAAAAGGCGTCCTCACTTTTGATGCCATGAGCAATTTGCCCAAAGCGTTGAGGGATAAATTGAACGAAATTGCCATTATCAACCCTCTGCAAGTCATTGATGTCAGGGTCGCTACCGATGGGACGACAAAATACTTGAGTGCCTTGCCCGATGGCGAAACCGTTGAATTCCTTTTCATCCCTCAGGACAAATGGGACACGATTTGCGTTAGCACACAAGTTGGTTGTCCGATAGGTTGCAAGTTCTGCGCTTCAGGTGAAAGTTACGCACGAAATTTGACTGCGGGAGAAATTGTCGGGCAAATTCTCATCGCAAAGTCTCGCAACAACCCCAACATCGTTTTCATGGGCATGGGTGAACCGATGCTCAATTTTGACAACCTCGTCAAAGCGATAAGGTTGCTCAACAAGGAAGTTGGCATCGGGGCAAGAAGGATGACGGTTTCAACGGTCGGAATAGTTCAAGGAATTCGCAAGTTGGCGCAGTTGGGAATACAGGTCAACCTTGCTGTTTCTCTCCATGCTCCAAACGACGAACTGCGCCGAAAACTCATCCCAGCGAAATTGCCTAACATTAGCGAAGTGATAAAAGCCTGCTGGGAATATTTCCAAGCCACTAAGCGACGCATAACCTTTGAGTATGTTTTGCTGAAAGGCATCAACGACAAAGTTGAGCAAGCCATTGAATTGTCAAGGTTGCTTAAAGGCTTACCTTGCCATGTAAACCTCATCCCTTACAACCATGCCGTTGGTGACTTTGAGCGACCGAGTAAAGCAGTGATTAATCGGTTCAGACAAACCCTCATTCGGCAAGGCATTCCCGCCACTGTCCGAAGGGAGCGGGGCACTAAAATTCAAGGTGCTTGCGGTCAGTTGCGAAGGCTATTTTTGTCCGCGAGCGGAATACAACTTTGAGCCGAACCGAGAGATGGCTTGCCAAAATGAAGGATTGCCCGAAAAATTTTCTTTGGAGGTTGAAGGAATTTGGGTCGGATTATTGTCCTGCCACCCGATGTTGCTTCCCAAATTGCTGCTGGTGAAGTCGTTGAGCGACCAGCGTCGGTGGTCAAGGAGTTGATTGAAAACTCCCTTGACGCTAACGCAACGAGAATAACTGTCCGTGTTGATGATGGAGGCAAAAAGTTAATTCGTGTCGTTGACGATGGTTGTGGCATGGATGCCGAAGATGCTATCCTGGCATTTCAAAGGCACGCCACCAGCAAAATTAGGGATGCAAATGATTTGTGGCGAATAACCACGATGGGCTTCAGGGGAGAAGCCCTCCCTTCAATTGCTGCTGTCTCCCGCATTGAACTTGTAACCAAAACACCAAACTCCCAACAAGGGACAAAAGTTGTCATTGAGGGAGGAATTTTGCAAACTGTTGAGCCAGTGGGTTGCCCACAAGGGACAACCGTTACTGTCACAGGTTTGTTTTTCAACACCCCTGCAAGGCTTAAGTTCCTAAAGGCATCTTCAACGGAGTTTGCCCATATAGCCGAAGTTGTCAGCAGATACATCCTTGCTTTCCCCGATGTTTCCTTCACCCTTTTTCATGGTGACAGGGAGGTTTTACGCCATGTCCCAACAGGTGACCAAAAGGGTGCGCTCTTTGAAGTTTTAGGTCGCGAAATTGCCCAGCAACTTTTGCCCGTTTACTATCACGAGCCACCTTATTTTGTTCGTGGTTTCATTTCGCCACCAACTTTGAGCAAGCCGACAAGGAGTCATCAGTGGTTTTTTGTCAACAACAGGTTTGTCCGAAACAAAATTATTGCTGCAGCCGTAAGCCATGCGTATCATGGTTTCATCCCCGAAGGTCGCCAGCCCATCATTGTCCTGTTCCTTGACTTGCCACCAGAACTTGTTGATGTCAATGTCCATCCAGGGAAAATTGAGGTCAGGTTCCGCAAAGAGGCTGAAGTTCAATCGGTAGTGGTTAGGGCGCTCAAGGAAGCATTGGTTTCAGGTCAAGTCCTTCCAGTTGTCTCACCGCCTTTGAATTCTCAAACTGTTTTGTCATCGGAAACTTTGACCATGAAACCATCGGAGAGCGTTCAGTCAAAATCCAAAGACCTTCAGCGCGAACTGACAGACCTTCGTTCTTTGCTTAGGCTTCGCTTTGGTCGCACAGAGCAAATTGTTTCGCCCCAAGAGGCAAAAAGTGAAGTTCAGCAAACTCAAACTTCCCAACAAATTCAAGGTGGCGAAAGTTCTAAAGCAATTGCCGCTCAGTTATCAAGCCCAATCACACCTCGCCAAACGCCAACAACTCATCCCAAAACTTTTCCCCTCATTCCTCGCCCCTCATCCCTAATTCCCATCAAACAACTCGCAGCAACATACATCCTCGCCGAGAGTGACCAAGGGGATTTGTTTGTCATCAACCAGCATCGTGCCCATGAACGAATTTTGTTTGAGCAACTTTTGAAGCGTGCTGAATTTGGAGAAGTTTTGAAGCAGGGTTTAGTTGTGCCCTTCACCCTCAATTTGGGACAAACTCAAGGGGCATTCGTAGAATCAAACCTGAACCTGCTCAAAAGGGTTGGATTTGAGTTAGAGCCATTTGGACGAAACACTTTCATCGTCCGCACTGTTCCAGCAGCAATCGCTCGTCACGATTACAAACAACTTCTCCACGACACAATTGACGAATTGACATCAGGCGAAATTCAAAAGGCAGGCGAACTTTCTCACGAACTTCTGGCTACAATCGCATGCAAAGCAGCAATAAAGGCTGGCGATGTCCTTTCCCTTGAAGAGATGCAGCATTTGCTTGACGAGTTGCTTTCCCTTGAAAATCCCATCCTTTGCCCTCACGGTCAACCCATCGTCATCGCCCTGACAAAGTTGGAACTTGACAAACTCTTTGAGAGATGACATTGCATTGCCATTGAGCCTTACTATCGCTTTGAGCGAAAGGCATAATTATCCTTGCTTTTGCCCGCTCAAAGGCGAAAAGTCTGAGCGTGCCAGAAATAGTCGCTTCTGGCAAATTCAACTGGATGGGAGGGGAAGCCATGAAGTTATCGGTAGGTAAGTTAGCCATTAGCATAAGTGTCGCAGTCGCTTTTGCCGTCATAGCATTTTTGAACCTCAGGTTAAAGGGAAGGTCAGTGGAGTTTCTGACTGAGCATACTGACGCCGTTGACATGCAACCTTCTTTCTCCCCTGATGGCAAAACTTTGGCTTTCGTTAGGTTCAAAGAGTTAGTGCTTCTTGACCTCTCCACGCGTAGCGTCAAAAAGGTCAGAACCAAAGGGTTGTTTGGAATTGCCCACCCAGCATGGTCACCTGATGGCAAAAAGTTAGCCTTTAGTGCCTTTCATTCCAGATCTTACCGAAACGATGGAGGGGGCGCTCACCTCATCGTCATGGATTTGAAAACGCTGGAATGGAAATGCCTGACCCCTGGCTCTGATTTCAACACCAGACCAAGTTGGTCACCTGATGGCAAAAAATTGGCTTTCACCAAGTTGTCAATGCAAGGAGCATCAATTTGCGTTTACGATTTTCAGCGCAAGCAACTTCAAAAATTAGGCTTGCAATGGGGCAGGTCGCCTTCATGGTCGCCCGATGGAAAAACTATCGCTTTCATCAGCAGCAGAACCAAAAGCCCAGATGTTTGGCTGATAGACGCAAACGGGCAAAACTTGCGACCGCTTTTTGAAGACGAAAGAACAGATGAAGACATGCCCTGTTGGACGGTTGACGGTAAATTCGTCGTTTTCTCCCGTCAAACCGCTTTGGCTTCAGGTCCTAAGAAAAGGGATTTGTGGGCTGTAAAGTTGGCTGACAAAACGGCTTTTCAACTGACCGAATGCCCACAAAATTGGTGGGCAATGACGCCTTCTGCTTCGCCCGATGGAAAATCTTTGGTTTTCGCCCTCAGGCGTAGTGACCACTCAGTCATCTGCCGAATTTTCGTTGATTGGAACAAAATTAAACCGCAAAGGCTGGGCTGGTAGTAAGAGACATGTGGCGACTTGAATTCGCTTTTTGTCTCTTGGCAATTTCCAATCTGAATGCGATGCCTTTGATTGCCCCCCATTGGCAAGGGCATGAACCAAATTTTAAGCCAGGCTCACTCTTCTGGCGCACCCGTGAGTTTACTGTTTCGCTCATCCTTTACCGCACTTTGTTATCGCTGCGAGCAAAACCTTTGGACTTCGCTGCCGTTCGCATCCAAACACGACGCTACGCTTACTTGTTTGTCACTCGCTTTGACAGGCTCTCGGACCTTTCACCACTGGGCAAATTAGTTGCGAAAGCAGAAGCGAAGAAAGAGCGACCCGACGCCGAAGTTGAGTTGCTCGCCGATTTGACGCCATACCTGACTGACGATTTGCACAAGAGATTGCCACAGCGGGAAATCGCTCTTCTGCTCAGCGCACCTTCCGAAGGTTTTCGCATGGAAGGAATTTTGGTCTTTAGCGATGGCTCGGTGCAAACTTTTGGCAGCGAGCCTGACCGTTGGCGCACGCAAAAGTTCCCGCCATTGACAGTTTTGGAGTTTGAACCTTGCATGAAACCCGATTTTGATGACCGCAACTGGTTTCCCGTTCGCGTCGCCGTTGGCGCGATAGCAAAACCAACATCGCAACTTGTCTCCGAATTGCGCAAATTCGTCGCCCAAGAGCGCCAAAAACGATTGCGCCAGCAATTAGAAGATGCTCGGTGGCGCTTGACTTTACTGAGGGACAAAGGCATCCTCATCGTGGACGACGAAGCCTTTGGCTGGGCTGGCGCAGAGCGACTGCCCGAATGGGTCCGACAAAGTGCTGAAAAGTTGCTGCAAACTATGGAAACAAATGGCGGTGATGAGCAGATTGTTTTAGCCACTGAAGCGCTCTCCCTTTTCGTTTGGGCAAGTGACGAAGTGACCAACCTTGCAAACCATGTCAATTTGTGGCAAGCGTTGCGTCAACCAGAAAAGGCACAAAGGTGCCAGCGCGAACTCAGTGCTGTCACGCCTTTAATGCAAAAAGCGGAAAAACTTTTGCAACTGCAAAAAGCGAACCTGAAAAATTCAGCAAAGGATTTGACACTCGCCATTGAGTTGCTGCGTGAATTGAGAAAGCGCCTTCTGGCTTTGCGCCATCACGATGTCGCAAAGGCACTCATCATCAACGACCTCAACACGGGCTTGGAAAACAAATTCGGATGGTTTGACACAACAGTTTTGCTTGACAACGACATCAGCCGATGGGGCTTGCGGGTTTCAACGCCAGCGACTATCCTCGCCAGCCCACTTTCGCCCGCAGCGTTCGTAACTGTCAATGGGACGGAGTTTAGGCTTGAAGGTTGGGAAAATTTGAAACCGCTTCGGGTTTACCAAAAGCCTCCTGACCCAACACCCGTTTGCCTTTGGGTCGTAATCAACGGCAAGGTGCAAAATTTGCGACCACAACCTGACGGGACAGTTTACGACCGAACTCAACACGGTCACATGAGCGAAAACTGGATGTTGCTCGTTTGCGACATGGCTCGCGGCGGTGGGTTGCCTATCCAGTTCGTTTTCCTTCAAGCGCCAACAAAGGTGATTTTTCAGCGAGGCGAAAAAGGCACGACGGCGGTCAGCATCGTTTTCCAAAAACCCAACGCCCAACTTTTCGTCTTGAAACCGCTGAAAGAGTGGCGAGGTTTTTTGCGCACGGCTCAAGTTTTGACGCGAGCACCGCTGAACGAAAACGAAGCGGCGCCTTTCATCAACCAATGCCGTTTATGGTCGCAAGCGTTACTTTACTACCCTGTGACTTTCAGCGAAGCCTTTGTGCGTGACCCAAGCGATCCCGAAACTTTGATTGTCGCCAACGCCTACAACTACCTTGAATTGCGAGACGAGTGGAACACCAAGCCGCTCAAGTTGGCTTCGTTGCCGCCACTTGCAAGTTACGGTTTGCTCAAAGGTTACCCGAAATTGCAAGTGTTAAGCGATGCGAAAGTTCTCGGTTCGTGGGGAGTTTGGGGCGAACACATTGCTGTCGTTAATGGCGATGTCATTGTCTATCGCGTGCCCATTCATCCGTTCAAGCGTTTCGGTGGCTTCACGGCTTTTTGCTTCGGACCGACAGACATAGGCGTTCCGGGCAACTTGACGGAACTTGACCTCATCAAGCGCACAGGTTCAAACAGTTTCCGACCGCAACACAACCGAACTGACGAAGCAGCAATGCAACTTGTCCGCTGGTGCGTTGAACGGGGGCTTCAGCATGTTTTCAATGTTGACGAGAAGTGGTTGTCCGATGTGGTTGAGCATTACCGAAAATTGGCAAAGTTGTGCAAAGACTTGCCTCCCGATGCCGTCGCCTACGATTTGCTCAATGAACCGGAAACTCGCGAGCCAAGAGCCTACAACGCGTTGCTGCGCCGTGTCACGCAAGCCATTCGCGAGCACGATAAAACGCATCTGATTTACGCTGAGGTTATCGCTCCGTGGGGACCAAACGCCCAACCCTATCCAGAAGCGGCATTTGAGAACCTTGAACCGACAGATGACCCATTGACAGTTTACAGTTTCCACGATTACGAGTATCGGCTCATGTCCCGCTACCCTAACGAGAAAGTTGACATCAGGACTTTGCTTGAACGATGGTTGCCTGCATTCAAATTCAGCATTGACCATCGCTCGCCCATCCACCTCGGCGAATTTGGTGCGTTTGAGCAGACGAAGGAAGACATTTACTCCAACCGATGCGCTATCACGATGCTGCTTGACCATTTTCGCATTTTTGACCGTTTCGGCTGGCACTTTCACTATTACAGCAATCGGGGCATCGTTAGGGTGCTCAAAGACGGCAGCATTGAAGAGAGCCTCGTTCAGGAAGCCTTTCGGCGTTACTTTGGGCGTAGGCGATTAAACTTAATGCGGGAGTAAGTGACATGGGACTTTATCGTTAAGGATTTCTGCAAAGCCACTTATTTGCCTTGTGCTTTACCTGATAAGTTTTTGCTCGCCGTTGGGGAGAGCAATCTGACCCTCACATCACATTCAGGGAGAGTGTGTTAAAATGTGCCTTGCCTTTGCCAAGCCTTTTAACTGATGGCTACAAGGGGGCAAAGAGGTGATTGAGATGTTGACCGAAGCGAAAGCCATAATGCTTGATGATGTCAAGGCTAACTTGAAGGTTCAAACTTTCATCCGATTGGCTGATGAACAGATGGAAGAGATTGGCTACACTGAACACGGTTTCCGCCATGTTAGTCTTGTTGCTCACAATGCCCGCAGGATTTTGACGGAGTTGAATTTCAATGACCGACAAACTGAATTGGCAGCGATTGCTGGATACCTTCATGATATTGGCAACATGATTTCACGCATCATGCACAGCAAAACTGGGGCTCTGATTGCTTTGCAGGTTTTGCTTGAAATGGGCATGCAACCTGATGAGGCTGGGATTGTCGCTGCAGCCATTGGCAACCACGATGAGCAGGAAGGAGGTGCAATCATTTCGCCAGTAACGGCAGCCGTTGTCATCGCCGATAAAGCCGATGTTCACAGGTCTCGTGTCCGCAATCCCAATATGGCAGCCTTTGACATCCATGATCGGATAAACTACGCAGCCCAACAAGCCAATTTGTTAGTCAATTCCAACGAGCGAACGATAACCCTTGAGTTGACCATTGACACGAGCATAGGCAGCGTGTTTGAATACTTTGAGATTTTCATGAGCCGAATGCTGTTCAGCCGAAGAGCAGCGGAGTTTCTTGGATGCCATTATAGGCTGGTCATAAATGGTGTCCCGATGCTGTAAGTTTGCCAAACTTCACTGTTCAAGCAACTCCGCAATTTCAACCCATTGTTTTCGTTTTGCACTTTCAATTGCCCCAAAAACCATCGCAAGGGTCTTCAAGTTATCTTGAGGGCTACATTCGGGTTCTCTTTTTTCCTTCACCGCTGACACAAATTCAGCCAAGACCGCTTTCGTGTTAACCAGAGGGGGTTGGTCAAGGGGAAGTTCTTGGACAACTTCTTTTTCTTTCGGGAGGGAGCGAGCGTAAATGAGTTTTCCGTTTTCCCAAGTCAGGCTACCTTTTTCACCGTCAATTCGCCATTCGCCCTGCCAGTGATCGGCTTTGCCGACACTGCATCCGAGTGCGTGGTGTGTGACCACGATGCCATCTTGAAACTCAAAAACGACAGTGTGTCCTACATCGCCTTTATGCCAACCCCAAGGGGCGTTCCAAGTGTGCGCCCAAACTCGGATAGCATCTCGGTTGAGCACATACCGAAGCGTGTCAAAGTGGTGAACAGCCATCTCAATGAGCAAACTGTAAGCCATCTCAACATAATGAGCGCCCATGCCCCAAGGACGGCGAAAGCCAACAAAGACAGTGTTGACTGTCCCAAGTAAACCTTCATCAAGTAATCGCCTTGTAGTTCGTGGCAGAGCACCAAACCGATAATTTTGAGCCACCATGTAAGTCAAACCTGAGGATTTCGCCATTTCGGCAATTCGCTTTGCCATCGCCCAATTTTCGCCCATCGCTTTTTCTGCTAAAACAGGTAAGCCGTTGCTGAAGGCAATCTCAGCGATTTTTCCCCGAACCGAGGGTGGAGTGACATCCAGAACGAAATCAGCATCAACACTTTTCACTGCTTCTTCAAGTGATGGGAACAGTTGCTCACTCTTCAAACCAAACCTTGCTTTCACTTCTTCTCTCCGCTCGGCAGAAATGTCAACACCTGCCACCAAAGTCACAAAGTCAACCTCTTGGCAAACTTGCAGCCAATGCTTTCCCCTTCCGCCAAGTCCAACCACAATGCATCTCATCGTTAATCCCTCGCTTTGAAGTTGAGTTTTTCATCAGCTAATTATGACGACGCATCTGAGAATCAAACTTTGACAATTGGCATCAGAATTTCGTGACAGCGAAAAAGGAAAGGGGATGAAGGAGATGGACGAGGCGAGAGAGCGTCTGAAAATTCGTTTGGATTTGTGGCAGTTGGAAATTTTCTGCACTGTCGCTGAATTGAAAAGTTTCTCACGGGCAGCGGAAGCGATGTTCATAACTCAGCCCACTGTGACATCTCACATTGCTGCTTTAGAGAAGCGTCTGGGAGTTAAACTCTTTGACCGAACGACAAGGAAGGTGACATTGACTCCTGCAGGAGAACTTCTTTACAAGCACGCGAAAGTTTTGCTCACCGAACATGAAGTAGCGTTGCAGCAACTTGCCAAGTTTCAAGGAGGTTTGATTGGGAGGTTGGTTTTAGGTGCGAGCACGATACCTGCCCATTACTTGTTGCCTTCGGTGATGGCGAAATTTTGCCGAAACTTCCCACAAGCGCAACTCATCATGAAAGTCAATAGCAGCGTTCAGGTGGTTGAGAGCGTCATCAATGGTGAACTTGAACTTGGCATTGTAGGTGTAAAAACCGATGAAGCCAACTTGAAAATCATACCCCTTTGGGGCGATGAGGTAGTTTTGATTGTCCATCCCGAACATGAGTGGGCGAACCGAAGTTTCGTGTCGGTCAGTGAGTTAACAAGTCAGCCCTTTGTCTTCCGTGAGGAAGGTTCAGGCACTCGCAAAACTTTTGAGCAATTCCTTGCCCAGCATGGTTTGTCGCCAAAACAGTTGACGATAGTTTCGGAAGTCGGAAGCACTGAAGCGGTAAAGCATTTCGTAGCCTCAGGGGGAGGTGTCGGGTTCGTTTCAATTCGCGCAATAGGTTGCGAGACAGAACAAGAGCAAATCAAAACTGTAAGGCTGAAGGAGGGCAGAATTACCCGACAGTTCTATGCCATCGTCCCTACCGACAGGACAATTTCACCCCTCTGTGAAATTTTCGTCCAATTCCTGAAAGAGCAAGTTGGATGATGGGATGTCATCGGGTTTGCATCTCAGTCCATTGAAGGCGAAAGTTTTTCCGCAAGACTTAATCTGCCACAATCATAGTCCCAATCCCTTTGTCGGTGAAAACTTCCATCAACAAGGCGTGCGGTGTCGCTCCGTTGATGATGTGAGTTTGTGGGACGCCAGCAGCGATGGCTTCCGTGCAGGCTTCAACTTTTGGAATCATTCCCTTGTCTATCACGCCCGATTTCATCAACTCTTTCGCCTCGGAAACTTTCAAAACCGAAATCAAAGTTGATGGCTCATCTGGGTTGCGATAGATGCCATCAACATCGGTAAGGAAGATTAGTTTGGTGCATTGAAGGGCTGCTGCTATTTTTCCTGCCACATGGTCGGCATTCAAATTAAGGGTATTGCCTTCATCATCAGCGCTGGTTGAACTTACGACGGGGATGTATCCTGCGCTTGACAAAAGGTGCAATATTGACGGGTTGACTTCTTCAACTTCGCCGACAAAACCTAAATCAATTCCGCCTGTCTTTTCTGGAGGGATTTTGCTGGCTCGCAACAGGTTTGCGTCCTTTCCGTTTAACCCCACCGCCATGCCACCAGAGCGATTAATCAGGTCAACAAGTTCCTTGTTGATTTTACCAGCCAGAACCATCTCAGCAATTTCCGCCGTCTCCTCATCGGTCACCCTCAAACCACGAACGAACTTTGGTTGCTTGCCGAGCCTTTGCATCAAATCGGTAATTTCAGGACCTCCGCCATGCACAAGGATAGGCACGATGCCAACATATCTTAGCAAAACGATGTCTTGCACGACGCTCCGCTTTATTTCCTCGTCAACCATTGCCCTTCCTCCATACTTGATGACAAAGGTTTTACCGTAAAAATTTCGGATGTAAGGCAAAGCCTCAACGAGAACCTCTGCCAGTTCACGAAGTTCGTTACTTGCTGGCATCACTAATCACCTTCCTGAAAAATGTTGAAGCGTAGCCCTTTGGCAATCTTAAAGGGATGAAATTGCAGGCGACAGAGTTTTTGTGCTGTGTTCCATCATTTTTGAAGTTCCTGTCGTCCTTCTTCAATGACCTCAAGCAACTTTCGTGCGAAGCGTTCCAATCGGTTGAGGGCATTGCGTATGTATTCGCTGGTTTCTTGGCGTCGGGTTTCGGCTTCCTGTTTGGCTTCATTCAAGATTTCGCTGGCTCGTTGTTCCGCTTGTTGGACTATCACGCTTTCACTGACTAACCTTTCCGCCTCTTGCCTTGCCCGCTCCAAAATCTTTTCAGCCTCTCGCTTTGCTTCTTCAACGATTCGTTGTGCTTCTTCCCTTGCAGCCCTAAGATACCGTTCGCTTTCCCTCTGGATTTCCATCGCCTTTCTGATTTCGTCTGGTAGCGAAGCCCTCATTCGGTGCAGTTTGGTGGCAAATAGTTCCTCATCAATGATGACCCATCGCCCCAAAATTCTCCTCCCATTTCTGACCAATTCTTCAAGTTCCGTAATGGCTCGGTAAATTTCAGAAATTTTTACCACCTCCTTTCCGCCGCTTTTCTTCGCAACCTTTCAGCTACATTTTCGGGAACAAGGTCTTTCAAGCAACCTTCAAGGGATGCAATTTCTTTGACGATGCTTGAACTGAGATAAGCGTAAGGCAAACTGGTCATGAGAAAAAGCGTTTCAATTTCTGGAGCAAGTTTTTTATTGGTGGCAGCCATCTGAAACTCATAATCAAAGTCTGTCACAGCCCTCAACCCTTTGATGATGACTTTTGCATTTTTTCTCCGAACGAAATTGATCAAAAGCCCATCAAAGGCTTCAACGGTAACATTAGGCAGGTGGCTGCAGCATTCCTTCAGCATCTCAACTCTTTCCTCCAAAGTGAACCAGGGTGTCTTTGCTGGGTTAGTTGTGACAGCGACGATGATTTTGTCAAAAATCTTTGCTGCCCTCTCTATTATATCCAAATGACCATTGGTCACTGGGTCAAAAGTTCCTGGGTAAACGGCGCAAATCATTCTTCGTCCCCCCAGTCTCCCCTGGGTGAGTAAAATCTCAAGACATGCTCTCCAACCCTTCGGTGTTCAAAAGCGACGAGATTACCAACTCTTTCTGGCAAAATTTCTTTTGCCAATTGCTGCACCACGACAAGTCGGCAACCTTGCAAAAACTTCAAGTGATTTTCCAACCATGTCATCAATTGAAGCGCCAAATCAGTTCCGTAAGGCGGATCCAAAAACACTATGTCAAACCTTTCACCTTCAGCCAAAAGTTGTGGCAACTTTCTCCTCGCATCTCCTTTGACGACTTTCGCCCTCTCAAAAAGTTTCGTGAGCAGCAAGTTAGTTTTGATAGTTTCAATGCATCGTCCATCCAGTTCAACGAAGACAACCCTTTTTGCGCCTCTACTCAACGCCTCAATTCCAACTGCACCTGTGCCAGCGCACAAGTCAAGGAAATGACTGCCTACAACCAAATCCCCAAGCATGTCAAAAAGCACTGTCCTTATCCTGTCACTGGTCGGTCGCACCCGACCGTGAGGGGGACTTCTCAAGTTCACACCTTTGCTTATGCCAGCAATTACCCGCACATCTCAACCCCCTTCAGCGAACTTTTCTCAAACGGGCTGCAAAAACCCCGTCAGTATTGTGCTTGTGTGGGAACAGGCGCAAAAAACCTTTACCAGTTACTGCATCGGGAATTTCAGAGGGCAAAAATGTGTTCGCGTCCTCCAAAACAAACTCAGGATGTCGTTCCAAAAAAGACTTTACAACTTCCTCGTCCTCCTCAGGTTCTAAACTGCAAGTAGCGTAAACGATGATACCGTTCTTTTTGACGACAGTAGCGGACGCTTCAATCAACTTCGTTTGGAGTTCTCTAAGTTGAGTTATGAGTTCATCGCTTTTCCTCCAACGGGCATCAACTTTCCTTCGCAGCGTTCCCGTTCCTGAGCAAGGGGCATCAATCAAAACTTTGTCGGCAGAGTTGACAAACTGGCTTGCCAGTTCAGTCCAATCGCCAAGCATCGTTTTAATTTGGAACAATTTGAGCCTTCGGGCATTTTCCTCAACCAATTTCAGCCGAGAAGGATGCGAATCAACAGCGATAATTTCGGCTTCATCTTTTGTAAGTTCGGCGATGTGAGTTGTCTTTCCACCAGGTGCAGCGCAAGCATCAATGATGACATCTTTGGGCTTTGGCTCAAGCAAGTATGGGACAACCATTGCGCCTTCATCTTGGACAGTGAACAGACCGCTAATGAACCCATTCAACCTCGTCACATCTGTGGTCGTTTCAAGACGCAAACATTCTGGAAGCCAAAGGCTTGGCTCTATCTTCTTGCATTGGAACTCTAATGCCTTAGCCACCAATTCTCGTTCGGTGTATTTGAGGTTCACCCTGATGCAAAGTGGTGGTGGTTCATTATTGCTGCGACAAAGTGCCAAAGTTTCCTCAACGCCAAAAAACTTGACCCAACGGTTTACCATCCATCTCGGATGCGAAGTTGTTATACTGATGTGTTCCACTGGGTCTTCGTTTAGAGATGGGATAGGAACTTTCTGCCACTCTTCGCCCATCCGCCTCACTATCGCATTGACAATAGCAGCAATTCCCTTATGCTCAAAACTTTTTGCCAACTTGACATATTCGTTGCCAACAACGGGGGCAGGATGATTGAAGAAAATCAGTTCGTATGCAGCCATGCGCAAAATGTTGCGAGCAAATATGGGCAAATCGCCCAGAGGATATTTGCAAAAGTGTTGGATGATGTGGTCAAGGTAAAGGCGCATTTTCACTACGCCCATAACAATTGCCGTGACCATTCCTCTTTCCCTTGTAGGCAAAAATTTTCGCTTCAGCAATTTGCGGAGCAGAAGGTTAGCGTAAGAGTCTTTCCGCTCCATTTCAACCAAAACTATCAAAGCCAATTTGCGCGCTGGACTAATTTGGTCACTAATTGCCAGAGGCAAAAATTGACGAGCCATACCAAATCACCAAACTTTTTCATGCCAAATTTCTTGCAAAGTCAAAAGAAGAACTTTGTGCCTTCAAGTTTCATCAATCATTGAGAAGTTTGCTCGCTACCACTTTGAGCCTGAGTTTGTTGGGATGGGGTTTGAGCAGTTTGTTGAGCCTGTGTGGACAAGCGTTCCATCTCTCGTGCTGCTTGATACTCGCTCCACGCTATTGCAATGATAAGCCCTCCGCCTAAAACCAGCATTGGTCCCAAAGTGCCCTTCAGAACTTTCAGGAAGTCCTCCCACCACAATACAAGCAAAGCGATTCCGACAATCACGGAGACAATTCCCAAAACCAAAGCAATCATTGTTCCTTTGGACATACCTCATCGCCTCCATAACCTCAAGTTTTTACTGCATTTTGATTATGGCACTGAAATGTCAACTTTGCTCACCCTTCGCCCAAACATTGCCAGTATTTTGGATTTTGCCGAGGGCGGTGCTATGATTGTTGAAGCGGTGCGAACAGAAAACTACTGAAGGGGTGATGGTGTATGCCGATTAACCGTGAACGCTTTTTGTCCGATTTCCTTGAACTCGTCCGAATCCCAAGCCCTTCAGGCAAGGAGGGCAAAGTTGCAGAGGTTGTGAAGGCAAAGTTGCGAGAGTTAGGTTTGACCGTTGAGGAAGATGATGCTGGCAAAGCCTTCGGCGGTGAGCAAGGCAACTTGATAGTCAAAGTGGATGGAACTATTGATGGCTTTGAGCCATTGTTTCTCAACGCCCACATGGACACTGTTGTCCCGTGCGAAAATGTCAACCCAATCGTTGAAGGCGACAAAGTTCGCTCTGATGGCAGGACGATTTTGGGTGCTGATAACAAGGCAGGAATTTGTGTTCTGCTTGAGTTCCTTCGTGTCCTTAAGGAAGACGACATCAAACACATTCCCATTGAAATCGTCTTCACCGTCGCCGAAGAAGTGGGTCTGCTCGGTGCCAAGCATTTGGACTACTCTCGCATAAGCGCAAAGTTCGGATTTGTCCTTGACAGCGGTCCTCCTGTCAACAAGGTCATCGTCCAAGCGCCATCGCAAAAGAACTTGAGGGCAATTGTCAAAGGCAAAGCGGCTCACGCTGGAGTTTCGCCAGAAAAAGGCATCAACGCTATCCAGTTGTCAGCGAAGGCAATTGCAGCGATGAAACTTGGGAGAATTGATGAAGAGACGACAGCAAACATCGGTGTCATAAGGGGAGGTCTGGCTACCAACATTGTGCCCGATGAGGTTGAAATTCTTGGCGAAGCGAGAAGTCACGACCCGAAAAAGTTGGAGGCTCAAATTTCCCACATGATCTCGCTCCTTGAAAGTGAAACTCAAAAAGGTGGTGGGAAAGCGGAAATCAGTGTCACCGAAATCTACCGCTCCTTCAAGGTTTCCGAAAACGACCAGCCAGCAAGACTGGTAAAATCGGCTTTAGCGAAAATGGGGTATGAACCTCAGTGGGAGATAACAGGTGGCGGAAGTGACGCCAACATTTTCAACGAGCACGGAATTAAGTGTGTGCTGATTTGCTGCGGTGAAGAAAACCCCCACTCACCTGAAAACGAAAGGCTTGACATATCTTCGGCGCTTCAAAGTGTTGAGTTGCTCATCAACATAGTCAAAAGCGCAAGCCAGTGAAATTTGCCCACTCTTTTCCCAAGTTACCGATGAACACGCTAAACTTAGTTTGAGCAAAAACTCAAATAGGACTTACGCAGTTGATGTCATTTTGTGTAGGGGCGGACGATAGTCTGCCCGAAAACATCCTTTATAAAGGGTTAAAACTGCCCTTGCGGGCGGCTTAGCAGCCGCCCCTACATCCAACTGCGTAACTCCTACTCAAAGAAAGGAGGAGATGGTTTATGTTTCGGGTTTGGACAGTTTCAGTTTGTGCTTTCGTGTTGCTTTGGGTTTACGGACAGCAAAGTGCCAAATCTCTTCTCCTTGACTATGTTGCCCTTGACGATGGTGCATTTTCTTGGACAATGGAAAACAAGACCGAGACACCAGTCGGCGTCACAATTTACGAACTCAAGTTGACATCACAACGCTGGAAAGACATCCTTTGGCGTCACACTCTACTTATCGTCCAGCCACCGAAAATCACCACGGACTTAGCAGTGCTGGTGATTAATGGTGGTGAAACTGAGAGCAAGGGAGATACCCAAACGAGGTTGCTTGCAGCCACCATCGCCATTCAAATTCAAGCCATCGTTGCAGTTTTGTTCGCTGTCCCAAACCAACCGCTTTTTAACGGGCTTAAAGAGGACGACCTGCTTGCTCACACTTTTGTCAAAGTTTTGGAGACAGGCGACAAAGAATGGGCTTGCTTGTTGCCCATGACGAAGAGCGCTGTTAAGGCAATGGACGCAATTCAGCAATTTGCTCAAAAGGAAATCAACACGAAAGTCAATGGCTTTCTCGTTACTGGTGCATCAAAGCGTGGTTGGACAACTTGGCTCACTGCCGTTGCCGACCCGAGCCGAGTGAAGGGCATCGCACCTATCGTCTACGACAACCTCAACATCCCAGCGCAAATGAAGCACCAAAAGGAAGTTTTCGGAACTTACAGCGAGCAAATTAGCGAGTATGTCAAGCGCGGTTTGGTTGACCTTGTTGTCGGCGACGGTAAAGGAAAAGAACTCGTCCAACTTGTTGACCCTTACGCTTACCGAGAAAAAATCACAATGCCTAAACTCATCATCAACGGCACCAACGACCGCTATTGGGCGCTTGATGCAGCCAACTTTTACTTCCAAGATTTGGTTGGTGAAAAGCACATCCTTTATGTGCCTAATGTGGGGCACGGACTTGAAGGTGGGCTTGACAGAGTTTTGAGAACTCTCGTCGCCTTTTTCAATCGCCTTTCAGGTCGCATTGAGTTACCGAAATTGCAGTGGAAGTGGAAATGCGACGGGTCAAATCAAACCCTAACCATACACTCAAACCCGATGCCAAAGGAAGCCATCATTTGGACGACTCAATCGCCAACCAAAGATTTCCGAGACTCAAAGTGGTCGGACAAATTGATCTCGCCTGAGGGTGATGAAGTGAAGTTTGTTTTACAGCAGCCTGAAAGTGGCTACGCGGCAGCATTCGCCGAACTCGTTTACGAGATTGGTGGTCATCGCTTTTCGTTGTGCACTACTATCAGCATAGTTGGTAAGTGAAACCGTTGCCCAAGTTTTGAATCTTCAACCCCTTTACGCTGAAAAGAAGGAGCGAGCAAAAAGTGCTGGCAGCATACTTTGAACTTTGGAAGCGTGAACCGATTTTGAGGCGCATCCTCATCGTATCATTTTTAGCCGACATCGCTTTCGGTGCTCTTGTCCCCTTCGTCAACTTCTACCTGAGCGATGAACTTAAAGCACCGCCTCATGTAACGGGTTTGGCTTTTTCCATTTACCTTGCCGTTGAAACTTTTTTGAAAGTGCCCTTTGGCGCTTTAAGCGACCGATGGGGCAGGAAGATTGTGATGTTGATCGGTTTGGCAATAACAGTCACTGCCACCTTCTTGCTGGGTTCGGTTCGCCACCCTTACACTGTCATGTTTTTGTTTCCTCTCGCTGGCGTTGGGCTTGCTGCATTTTTCCCGACGGTCGCTGCTTTCGTTGCTGACCATTCCCCTGAAGAGCACAGGGCTGGGATGATGGGCATCCTCAACTTGAGTTACTTGAGCGGTTTGGGAATTAGCGCCGTTGTCGGATTTTTGTTGCACCATCAAGCGGGAACTTACAGGCATGCCTTTTTCGTCACTGCTGCAATCTTCACAACCGCTGGTGTCTTGGCTCTCATCTTTTTGCCTCATTCTAAGGGGAAGCGAGAAGTCAAAGTCAAAACGAACCGTCGCCTTCCCCTCAAGCAACGCTTCGTCCGATTGCCAGCCTTGTCAAGACCAGTTTTTGTTCTCGCCACAATCTTTGCAGTCAGCCAGTTTGCAGCGTCAATGCAAGTGCCCGTGATTGTCCCTTACGCCAAGCAAGTTTTACACCTAACGGATTTAGAACTCGGTTTTGGGATAGGTTTTGCTGCGGGCGCACTTGCTTTGTTTGCAGTCCCCATCGGGCGAGTTTCCGACGATATTGGTCACGAAAACGCTTTGCGTGTCGCTCTCTTCGGAGCAGCGGTAGCCCTTGCATCCTTTTCGTTTGCTAAAAGCATTTTCGTCATTGCTGGTCTGGGCGTAATCGTTGGTTTCGCTTGGCTTTTAGCCTTTCCCGCTGCTTTGGCTTTAGTCAGCGAGGTTGTCACTGACCAAGAGCGTGGTGCAGCGGTCGGTTTGATTTACGGCGGGCAAGGTTTAGGGGCGATTGTCGGTGCTCCAATTGGCGGATTTATCGCCGAGTTAGTATCTGGGCTTTTTAACAGCAAGGCTTTGGGTTTGAAAGCACCATTCCTCGTTGGTGCTTCGGCTCTCTTCTTGGCGCTTTTGTTGACTTTCTGGCTCAGTTACGAACTGTCAAAGAGACCCGTTGAGTTGGAAGAGCAGGAGTGAGTTATGGGCTACAAAGTCGCACTCATCACCAACTTAAAGCAGTGGTCAAAATGGCGCAACCAGTGGAACGACCTTCTTGCCAACAGTGCCAACTTTGAAACTCGCATCTTCCTCAGTTACGAATGGCTGACGACTTGGTGGCAATTTTTCGGGAAAGGTAAAAAGTTGATGGTCATCACCGTCGCCGCTGACAAAACTTTGGTGGCTGCTGCACCACTCTTTTCAACGCTATCGCCCATAACGCCCTCCGCACGCATCGTCAGGTTCGTAGGAAACGGGAACTCAGATTACGGCGATTTTTTGGTGCGAAAAGGTTACCAAGACGCAACGAAACTGATTTGGCAATGGCTTTTCGCTAATCGTTCCATTTGGGACATCATTGCCCTTCACGAGTTACCAGCAAACAACCAATCGGTTTCGGCATTGAGGCAAACACAAATTCCCAGCGAAATCAGAACGAGCATTTTGGCTGGCGAAGTTTGTCATCAGATTCCCATTGACAGTTGCCCAAATTCATGGCGCAATTTGGCAAGCAATTCACTGCGGGAGCAAATCAAGCGCCGTGAACGGCAAATTTCACGCAACTTCTCTGCTGGGTTTTCGGTCGCTCAAAGGGAAGATGAAGTTCAGCAAATCATGTTGCAACTTTTCGCTTTGCATCGGCTTCGCTGGGGTCAGTTGGGGCAAACAGGAGTTTTCATCTCGCCGAAGGTTCGGCAATTCCACATTGAATTTGCAAAACGGGCACTCCTTCAGGGTTGGTTGAGACTGCATTCGCTTTCCCTTGACGATTGCGTCGCTGCTGTCTATTATGCCTTCAAGGTGGGCGATTATGCGGGCTTTTACACTTGTGGCTTCAACCCAAAGTTTGCCAAATACAGTGTCGGAAAAGTTTTACTGGCAAAGGTGATTGATGAAGCACAGCGGGAGGGGGCAAAAGTTTTTGACTTCATGCGTGGCAATGAAACCTACAAAGCCGAATTCGGCACTGTTACACAACGCAACTTTCACCTTTTCGTCTGGCAATCGGATAAACTACTTTCAAGGTCGGCAGCAATTTTGCATAAATTCGCAACATGGCTCATCCTGCAGTTAAAGGAGTCATTGCAACGGTGAGTGAGGTTTAAGGCAGTGGTTGAATTGGCGTTAAACTTTTGCCCTCAATTTTCCTTCGCTTCCATGACAGCCTCATAACCTTCTTTCAGGAGCACAGGCAACATAAGCATGGCTGCAATGGGGTCAGCCCACCACCATCCGAGCCAAGCGTTCAAAACGAGACCGAGCAGTAAAGTGAAGGATAGGTAAGCGCAAACGATTGTCTCCATTGCATCTGCTTCAAGGGCTCTGCTCTCAATCCTTTCGGCAACGAAACGCTTTCTCCAAGCCAGCAATGGCATGACGATGAGTGACGCAATTGCAAGGGCGATGCCGACTATGCTGGTTTGAGGTATCTTGCGGGCGATGAGTTTTTCAATTGCTTCATAAGCGATGTAAGCGGAAAGCAACCAAAAAGTCAAACCGACGCCGAAAAGCGACTTTCGCTCCAACTCCTCAGCCTTTTCTCCCTTTGCGTTGCTCAGTTCCCTTCTGAGCCGCCAAAGCAAAATCACACCAGAAACTGACTCAATCACGCTGTCAAGCCCAAAGCCAACCAAAGCAATTGAACCCGCCAACCAACCAGCAAAGAGGGCAACCAACGCCTCAATGACATTCCAGCCGATGGTGAAATACTCAAGCGTGACGCCTTTCCAAAGCCAAACTTCTCTTCCGTCCGACAATGTCATCACCATCCAGACATCCAAAAATTGACCCTGCAGAAATCCCGCATCACCATTTTTTCGGGCGCATTTCATGCACCCCTACATTCCATCACCTTCCATCGCGAAACCAAGTAGAAGCGGACAAAGTCCGCCCGTTTTTTCGGGCACATTTCATGTGCCCCTACATTCCATCACCTTCCATCGCAAAATCAAGTAGGGGCGGACAAAGTCCGCCCGTTTTTTCGGGCACATTTCATGCGCCCCTACATTCCATCACCTTCCATCGCGAAACCAAGTAGAAGCGGACAAAGTCCGCCTGTTTTTTCGGGCACATTTCATGTGCCCCTACATTCCATCACCTTCCATCGCAAAATCAAGTAGGGGCGGACAAAGTCCGCCCGTTTTTTCGGGCACATTTCATGCGCCCCTACATTCCATCACCTTC
>Ga0209289_100151_pt1 | contig 42056 bp, 36 predicted proteins | sample GXS110809BmetaG_FD_184121 | JGI IMG/M metagenome (GOLD analysis project Ga0209289, IMG submission 184121) | Hot spring microbial communities from Gongxiaoshe hot spring, China to study Microbial Dark Matter (Phase II) - GXS 110809B (SPAdes)... ...
TGTATCGGCGGCAATGACCAAGTTGCACAGGCCGTTCGGCCGACTTTGAGGGAGCGAAGCGGCGTGTTGATGGTTTTCGCGCGGTTATGGTCGCCGGTGGACCCGAAAAGAGAAGCGCTGCTTCTGAGGCTAGCGAGGGGGGAGAAGCCAACGGACATAGCAAGATTCCGAGGAACACCATGAGACTCGCCGGATTGATCATCGCCGCTTTAGTTCTCGGACAAGTTGAGCCACAGGATGTGGAGCTGCAGGGCCGCTTGCTCTTTGAGGAGGCTGAGTTGACGCTGAGGCGGGAAAGCGATCCGGTGCGCCTTGCCCATGGGGCGATTGTGATCGCTGGTCTGGCGAAGGACGTCGAGGGAAGCCGTGTTGAGCCCTTGCTACGAATGGCAGCACAGGCGTTGTCGAAGTTGGAGGTTGAGAGCGCCTTGGAGCGAGAGAGGAAGCGAACGGGTAGAGTGCCCCGCGTATTCTTTCGAAGTCCTTACGACGTGGACGTTCTCTGGGAGAAATGGCTCGAGCAAGCGGTTGGCTTTCGGGTCGAACTCGTGCGCGAGTTTCTGCCGGAGATCCGTGGGGACGAGCGCTGGAAGGGAAGCGTGCTCTCCCGGATCGCGCGATCGGTGAAGGACGACGACCGCGCGCGGCGTGTGCTGGTTGAGTTGAGCTTGTCTCAAGCCATTTCGTTCGATACTGTCTCCTTGCTCTTTGAGCTTCGCGAGAAGGACCCGGAGTTGGGGCGTACTCTCTTTCGATCCGCTTTGGAGCGGGCCCTACGGCAAGGGGATCTCGAGAGCCTTTACTGGCTCGGCGCCTATGCGATTCCTGGTGTGAATCTGCCGAACCGATTTCCCTTGGCTGATCCTCCGGCACCGGACCCGGGGCTCAGCCGGGTGTATATTCGAGCGCTCGTAGATGTGCTCTCCCAAGTGGCTTTTCAAGCCCCACGGATGCCCACGCACATCTATCGCGCTTTAGTCAACATTCGTCCTCATGCTGAACAGTTCGCGCCGGAGATTGTGCCCCAGATAGACAGTCTCCTGACCTTCGTCGTGAGTCGGCTCTCGCCGGAGGCGATTCAAGCGGCGGAACGGAGCGATCTTGAGCGAGCGACCCCAAGGCCCGAAAAGATAGAGGACTTGGAGAGGGCAGCTCAGAGAGCGAAGGACGATAAGGCTCATGACGATCTCATGGCCTATGCCGCATTTCTCGCTCTCACGGACCGTGAGTGCGAGCGCGCCCTCTCGCTCGCCTCGAAGATCAAGGATCGAACGACCAGGTTTGAGATGCAGGACCTCATTAATTTCAATGCTGCTGTCGAACTGTCCGGGAAGAACCAGCTCGATCACGCCGAGACGCATGCTCTGGCGATCGAGCATCCCGAACGACTCGCCGTCGCGGTCGCAAGTGTGCTCCAAAAGCTGAACGATAGGACTCGTGCCGATGCGCTCATCGCGCGGACTCAAGCTCGGATCGAACGACTTCAAACGGGAGGAGCGAAAGGGCGTGCCTTCCTCTACCTGGCTGGCCCCGTGCTCTCCTTCGATGCGGAGCAGGGGAGGTTCCTCCTCAGTCGAGCGATACACTTGTTCAACGCCACGAAGGCAGATTTGAATGGGGCCGTGGATTCCGCCATTCGCATTGAGACGGGTGAGTTCGCCATAGGTCGTGTCATCGGTTCTTATGATCTCGCCTCGGTCGTGATTGAAGCGTTCACGAAGGCGACGGAGAGCGACCCCGAGTTGGTTCACGCTCCCTCTCTGGCGATGATGTGGGAGAGCGCGGAGATTCGAGCTATCGCCCAGGCGGCCATCGCCCGGTCTTTCATGGAAAGAGCAAAGCGCGGAGCCGACTCCATCCGGTGACAGCGGTTCCAGAGTGGCCATGAATCCTCATTGACTATCCCTCTACCCCTGCTTCTTGGAAAGTGACGGGCGCGCTGCTTCTGAGCGAGAGCGCTTCGTTGGGTCAGGGGCGTCTCCTGGTCGCCGGAGCCTTCGACTCCCGCGAGCGAGCAAAAAGGTCCTTGACCGAAAGGAGGTGTGGGGAAGAGAACATGGTCGCTTATGAGGCGAGGAGGGGTTCTAAAGGAGCTAGCGTCTCGTGATTGGTATCTCGCCCATCGGGCCTTTTGGCCGATAAGTGGGGGGGGTAAGAGCAGAGCCACGAGGAATCTCCTCGCTTGGATACTGGACTTCCTTTTCCCCCCACCTCTTTGGGAGCCGTTTCAGATGCGGGGGAGAAAGGGGGGACGGTTGGCGTTCGCCTTCTTCTGCCTGGAGAGAAGTCGTTCCTCGTTCTCGCTTCGGGACGATTCGGGTATCGGAGCGCGAGAGCCTTTCGGCGCTCCAGGTCGTTCCTGAAGCCAGTGGGGGAGACCGTGACCATTCGCTTCTCTCCTCCCTTCACCCGAATCGAGGAGGTGTCGACCTGTGAGCAGCTTTGGCAATTTCATTCAGACTGTGACGCTTGTTGGGCGAGTTGGAGACGTGCTTCGCCTTTCCGGCGATGTTGGGAACAGGCCATGGCTTCCGTCATCAGGGCCAGCGCCAGGTTCCCCGATTGAACCAACAGAGCGAGGCGCCCCGGACGAATCCCGCGCACGCCAATGACGTTTAATCCGAGCGGCAGGTTCAACACCCCTGACGTGTTCGGACCGACGACGCGAATCCCCGTCCGGCGAACGATCTCCGAGATTGGGGATTCCAGGGCTCTCCCCTCTTCTCCGGATTCGCGAAACCCAGAGGCCAGAATGACCGCGCCGCGAATGCCTTTGCGAGCGCAGTCTTCGAGCACAGCGGGAACCGTTTGGGCCGGCGTACAGATGACGGCCAGGTCCGGTCTCCCCTTAATTTCGGGAAGAGCGCGAGCCATCGGTAGTCCGAATAGTTCGCCGCCTTTCGGATTGACGGGATAAATGTCGCCGGGATACCCGGACTCCTTCAACGCTCGGACGATTTGAAATCCTCGTTTCGCGGGATCGCGAGAAGCGCCAATGACAGCAACGCCGCAAGGATTGAAGATGCTCTCTAGCGGGTGGGCCATGCCATTCCTCCGAATTGTGAAACACGGCATGTGAGACCCGCGCGTCGTCCCCCACTTCGCGGGGAGCCTCACTCGCCCACGAAGCGAGGCTCGCGTTTCTCAGCGCTTGAATTCCAATATGCACGGGATCAAGGCTTCGGCTTCCAGATCCATCGCCGTTTCCGGGTCCAGGTGCTGGGCGTGATTGAGAAGGCGTTTGGCCAGCGCCATCGAGATCGGGGTTTTAGCGGCCAAGCGCGCGGCGATGTCCAGGGCGGTGGGAAGCACATCGGTGGCGGGAACCGCTTTGTTCGCGAGACCCATCTCCGCTGCCTCGGGGCCGGTGAAGAACTCGCCCAGTCAGGATGAGCGCCTTCGCCTTGGCCAAGCCGACGCGCCGCGCCAATGTGGAAATAGTGCCCCCGCTGACGAATGTGCCAAGGGAGATCTCGGGAAAACGCAACTTCGCCTCGCGGGCGACGATCATGAAATCGGACGAGAGAGCCAGCTCCAATCCCGCGCCAATGGCATGCCCGTTGACGGCGGCCAGTACCGGCTTGTCGCAGTTCTGAATGGCGCGAAAGGCTTATTGACACGTGCGCACATAAGTGCGCCGCTCGGCATCGGTCAGCTCACGATGGCCATGCGCCTTGAGATCAGCGCCCACGCAGAATGCCCGCCCTGCGCCCGTGAGCATAACCGCGCGCACCGATCTCTCCTCGGAGAGCACGTTGAAGGCCTCCGCGATCGCTGAGTACAGTTCTTGATTCACGGCATTCAATCGGTCGGCTCGGTTGAGCGCGAGGATGGCAATGGCGTCTCTCATACTGTTCGCCGTATCGCCACTATAACGCGCGTCGGCGCAGAGAGAGGACGCGCGCCGTCGTTGCGGGCATGCCGCTCGATATTGAGTTAGCTCGCGGCGGATTTGGCGCTTGCGATGGCTTCCTCGAACGTGCGGACGGCGAAATCTACCTGTTCGGCGTCCACGACCAGGGGCGGGGAGAAGCGAATGGCCGTCTCGCCGCAGCCAAGGAGCACAAGCCCGCGCCGGAAGCATTCTTGGACGATGCGGTCGCGCAGCTCGACATCTGGGGCGAGCGTCTGCCGATCCCTTACGATCTCGACGCCGATCATCAGGCCGAGGCCGCGCACCTCGGCGATGCAATCAGCGTGTCGCTCGGCGACCTGCTCGAGCCCGCGCTTGAGGCGTTCCCCCATCAGGCGCGCGTTCTCGATGAGCCCGTTCTCCAGCAGCTCGAACGTCGCCATCGCCGCGGCGATCGCCACCGGATTGCCGCCGAAGGTCGAAGCGTGCGCCCCCACGTGCCACTCCATCAGGTCGGCGCGCGCGATCGTGATCCCGAGCGGCAACCCTGAGGCGATGCCCTTGGCGATCGTCATGATGTCGGGGACGAAATCGAAGTGCTCGCACGCCCACATCCGACCCGTGCGCCCCATCCCCGATTGCACCTCATCGGCGATGATGAGGATGCCATACTTCTGGCGCAGATGGTTCAAGCCCTCGAAGAAACTACGGGGCGGGACGATATACCCTCCCTCCCCTTGAATCGGTTCGACGACGATGGCGGCGACTTCTTCCGGAGGGACAGCTGTCTTGAAGACGACTTCCTCGATGAAGCGGATGCACGCTCGTCCCACGTCCTCGCCGTCAGTCTTGTAAGGGTACCGGAGGGGGTTCGGGTACGGCACATGCGTGACGTCAAGGAGCTGGCGTCCGAACCCTCGTCGCTGCGTCGTCTTGCTGCAGGTCAGCGAGAGCGCGCCGAGCGTGCGACCATGAAAGCCACCATAGAAGGCGATGAATTTATCGCGTCGCGTCGCGTAGCGAGCGACCTTCAAAGCCCCCTCGATGGCCTCCGCCCCGGAATTCCCGAAATGCACCCGTTTGGGGAAATCGCCGGGCGTGACCTGCTGCAACTTCTCCGCCAGTTGTACCAGATGCGGGTAGTAGTAATCGGCCGAGGCTAGGTGGATGAACTCCGCCGCCTGTCGCGCGATCGCCTCGACGATCTTCGGATGCGCGTGACCCGTATTGCAGACGGCGACGCCCGCATTGAAATCGAGGAAGTAGTTCCCGTCCACGTCCTCGATGATCGCCCCGAATCCCCGCCGAATGACGAGCGGATAAGGCCGCGTGTAGGAGGGGGAGACATATTGCGCGTCTTTCTCGATGATCTCCCGAGCCTTCGGCCCCGGAAGTTCGGTGTTGATCTGCGGAAGTTTGATGTCCATACGTTCCTCCTTCTGGGGAAAAGATGGTGCTTCGAGACGTCGTTTGGAGAAAGCGAGAGGCCGAATCGGCCTCAGCCTGCAAACAGGTTCGTTCGCTGCATGGTCGGCGTGAACTTGTGCGCGAACGCTTCCATGGCGGCTTTTTATCTTATCCGATCGCACCGATCTTTGGCAATGTGCGAACGTGGCCGATATGAGTGGGACGGGATTTGGAGGCAAAGCGGCGGTGGGCTTCCGAGAGGGCGACGAGCACGCGTTATCGCTTGACACCCCCTCGGATGAAGGTGGTATTGTAGCGACCGACGGGAGGAACACGTCATCCTCCCTCGATCACGCGCGAGGAGGAGAACGATGCCGCTTCAAGTGCGAGCCTTTGGTTTCGCCGTCGGCTTGGTGTGGGGGATCACTATCTTGGGCGTGACGCTCGCCGTCACGATCAAGGGCACCGGAGGGGAGCATCTCGGCCGCTTGGGTCTCCTCTATCCGGGCTATCGCGTGACGTATCTGGGGAGCGTGATCGGGTTCGTCTGGAGCGTGATCTACGGGTTCATTGCGGGAGCGCTTCTGGCGTGGCTGTATAATAAACTGTCGGGAGCGCAACGGCGGTGAGAGTGCCACTTTACAAATTGGCGCACGCGCGTTCGGGCGACAAGGGGGATACGGCGAATATCGGGCTGATCGCCCATAAGCCCGAATACTATCCGCTCCTCGTCGAGCACGTCACGGCCGACCGCGTGAAGGAACATTTTCGGGGGATCTGCCAGGGGCCGGTGGAGCGATTCGAGCTGCCGAATCTCCATGCGCTCAACTTCCTCCTGCATCGCGCGCTGGGAGGTGGGGGGACGGTCTCGCTGCGACTCGATGCTCAAGGGAAGACCTTAAGCGCGGCCCTCTTGCGAATGGAGATCGAAGTCGAGGAGGAGCAAGCGCGACGCCTGGGATTACTTGATGTGGAGGGGGAGTAATGCCTGTGTCTTTCGAGCGCATCCTCTATACGGTGGACGGGGCCATTGCGCGCATCACGCTCAATCGGCCGGAGAAGCGGAATGCCCTCGACCCGCAAATGCTTGAAGAATTGCCGCGCGCGCTTGCGCAGGCGGAACAAGAAGCAGAGGTGAAGGTCGTTGCGCTCGCTGCGGCGGGAAAGGACTTCTGTGCGGGACTTGATGTGACGACCCTGCAGCCGACGGCCGATCCGGCCGTGTTCGAGAAGATGCAGGATGCCGAACGCGTGGTTCGGCTCTTCCTCCTGATGCGGCGCTTGACGAAGCCGATTGTGGCGCTGGTACGCGGGCGCGCGCTGGGCGGTGGCTGCGGTTTGGCGACGGCCTGCGACATTGTCCTGGCAGCCGAGAGCGCGCAATTCGGATACCCGGAAGTTCGGATCGGCTTCGTCCCGGCCATCGTCAGCGTCCTCTTGCGACGCTCGGTGGGGGAGAAGAAGGCGGCGGAGCTGATGCTGAGCGGGCGTCGGATCACGGCGGCCGAAGCAGAACGGTTCGGCCTCGTCACGTTCGTCTTCCCCGATGACGCGTTCGAGCAAAAGTCTGAGGAAGTTCTCGCCGAGCTGGCCAAGCAGGGCGCTCAAGCGATGCGGCTGACCAAGCAGATTCTGTATCAAATCGACGGCTTGAGTTTCGAGGCGGCGTTGCGCGCGGCGGTGGATGTGAACGTCCTGGCACGATTGACTGAGGATTTCGCGCGTGGCGTAGCGGAGTTCTTGCGAAAGTGAGGACGCGCGATCGGGTGCGCGGAAGATCTCGTCGCCTCCGCGTCGTGCGGCTTCCGCGATGTCGTTCATGAAGGATCGCGAAGCGATCGAGCGAGCCTCCGTGCTGGTCATTGCGGCGGATCCGGTCGAAGGTGAGCGACTTTGCGCGCGCGTGCAACGGCTCGGGTTCTCGACGATTCGGGGGGACATCGCCGCGAGCGAGGAGTCGGAACTTCCGCTCTCGAGCGTGCGCCTCATTCTCGTGGATGGGCGAGCTTCTCCCGATCGCGTTCGGTCCTGGATCGAGCGCGTGCGGAGTCAGGTGACGCTTGCGCCCGTCCTGCTTCACGGTCTCTCCGAGTGCGAGCGGTTTCGCTTTGAAGCCGATGATGTCCTCCCAGTCGAGGAGGAAGCCGAATGGGTCTGTCGTGTGAAGGTCTGGGCAGCGGCCAGCGCACGATGGGAACGACTCCTCGAAGCGAAGATCGCCGAGCGGACGGAGCTGCTCGAACGCGCGCTCTCGGGACAGGGACTTTTGCTCGATGAGGTGCGGGCTGCGCGCGCGCGCTGGGAGGCGACCTTCAATGCCATCACCGATGGTTTGGTGCTCACGACGCCCGAAGGGATCATCGAGCAGGTGAACGAAGCGTTCGCGCGACTTTTCGATCTGGAGCGAGGGCATTGGTTGGGGCAATCTTGCCACCGCGTGTGGGAGCGCTTCGGGCGACGCGGCCCGTGCGGCCATGAACGGGTCCTGGCCACGGGCGCATCGCAGGAGGAGGAGGTGCAGGAGGCGACGACGGGACGCGCGTTTCGCGTCCTCATCATGCCGGTGAAATCGGTGCGCGGGGAGATCTTGGGGCTCGTGCATAGCTTCCGCGATGTCACTGTAGAACGGCATCTCCAGTGGCAAGCGCGTCAGGCGGAGCGCATGGTGTTGGCTGGGCAGATCGTCTCGGGCATCGCCCATGAAGCGGCCACGCCGCTGTCGGTGATCGCGAATCTCGCGGAGACCTTGCTTTTGGATGTCCCGCCGGATAGTCCGATGGCGGCTGACTTGCGGAGCATCGCGGCACAGGCACGGCGCATCGCGGAGATGCTGCGTCGGCTGTTGGACTTCGTGCGCCAAGCGCCGCCGGCGTTTCGCCCGCTCGATGTGAACGCGCTCATTGAGGAGACGCTCGCGCTCCTGCGCCATAGTTTTCGCGCCGCTCGAATCGAGGTCGTCACGCATCTGGATCCTGAGTTGCCGCCGGTGTGGGCCGACGAAGGGCAACTTCAGCAAGTCTTGCTGAATCTGTTCACGAACGCTATTCAGGCCATGCCAGAAGGGGGGCGCTTGAGCGTGCGCACGGAGCTGCGCGCGGGCACGCCCAAGCCGATTCACCTCACGATCGAGGACACGGGCATGGGCATCCCGCCGGAATATCTCTCGCGCATCTTCGATTTCTTCTTCACCACGCGCGCGGATCGTGGGGGCACGGGATTGGGCTTGGCCATCGCGCGTCAGATCGTCGAAGCGCACGAGGGGACGATCGAAGTGGAGAGCGCGCCGGGGAGGGGAACGCGTTTTCGCCTCCGATTCCCCCTTCGGGCGGAATCCGCGGGCCTCGGGGTGGGGGAGTCCGGATGAGGCGCGGTCCCTCTCTGGAAGGCGATCACGACGTGCGCGAACGGCGTCGGGAGAGTTTCTGAACGTGTCGGGGGAAGCGCGCACCTTGCGCGCGCGCGCGCAATTGGCCCACACTTTCCAGAGAGCGTATGGAGCGCTTGAGCGTGCTCATCATCGAAGACGATAGGCAACTGGCGGAGGTGCTCGCCCGCTTTTTGCGCCGACAGGGATTCGATGTCGAGACGGCGGCTGAGGCGCAGTCGGCCCTCGAGAAGATGTACGCGCGCGTCTTCGACATCGTCTTGAGCGACATTCGACTCCCGGATCGCTCCGGCGTCGAGGTCCTTCAAGAGATCAGGCGAGCTTTCCCACAGACGATCGTCCTCATGGTGACGGCCTTCAGCTCGATCGACTCGGCCGTGGAAGCCGTGCGCCTGGGAGCGGATGATTATCTGAGTAAGCCGCTGCAGTTGGACGATGTGAAGATGCGGATCGAGCGCGCTCTGGAACGGCGGCGGCTGCAAGCGCGCGTGGCCGATCTCCAACAGCAGCTCACCGAGCGCTATCGCTTCGGCAACATCATCGGCAAGAGCAAACCGATGCAGGAGCTGTTCCGCATCTTGGAGCGCGTGGCGCGCTCCTCGGCGACCGTCTTGATCGTCGGGCGCACGGGGACGGGGAAAGAGTTGGTCGCTCGCGCCATTCACTACAACAGTCCTCGAGCGAACGGGCCGTTTGTGGATCTCAACTGCGGAGCATTGCCGGCGGAGCTGCTGGAAAGCGAACTCTTCGGTCACGTGCGCGGCGCGTTCACCGGAGCGACCGAATCGAGGCCCGGATTGTTTGAGGTCGCGCATGGGGGCACGCTCTTTCTGGACGAGGTGGACGCGCTCAAGCCTGACCTGCAAGTGAAGCTTCTGCGCGCGCTGCAGGAGAAGGTCATTCGCCGCGTGGGAGGGAGAGAGAACATCCCGGTGGACGTGCGCATCATCGCGGCGACGAATCGGGACCTTGAGGAGGCCGTGCGTCGCGGCGAGTTTCGCGAGGACCTTTACTATCGGCTCAACGTCGTCACGCTCTACTTGCCCGAGCTGCGCGAGCGGCGCGAGGACATTCCGCTTTTAGTCGAGCATTTCTTGATGCGGTACGCCCTTGAGAACGGGCAACCGGTACGGCGATTCTCCACCGAAGCCATGCGGTTGCTGATGAGTTATTCCTGGCCGGGGAACGTGCGCGAGCTGCAAAACGCCGTCGAATACGCGCTCACCATGAGCAGTGAGCCCGTCCTCACGATTCGTGATCTCCCCCCGCACATCAGCGGAATCGCTCCACTGGAGCGGTCGGCGCCTCCGGAGCGCGAACCCCGCACTCTCGCGGAGGTGGAGAGGCGGCACATCTTGCGCGTCCTCGAGGAGACGGGAGGGAATCACGCGAAGGCTGCCGAGATCCTCGGCATTGATCGGCGCACGCTCTACCGCAAGCTCCAGAAGTACCAGATCCCGCTGGGATCTGCCTTGCGTGAGGGCCGTTCCATGGGAGCGTCGCATGAGGAGTGAGCTCCAGTGGGTCCGCAAGATTCGGGAGATGGCGCGTCGCTTCGCTCCTGAGATCGTCACGGGGATTGGCGATGATGCCGCGATCCTCAAGCGCTCTTCGGGGAAGTGGTGGTTGGTGACGACGGATGCCTTGATCGAGGGCGTCCACTTTCGCCGCGAGTACACGCCGGCGCAGCTGCTCGGCCACAAAGCGCTCGCCGTGAATCTGAGCGACATCGCCGCGATGGGAGGACGACCTCGGTTCTTCTTGCTCTCGCTCGCCATCCCCGAGGACCTCGACGACACATATGTGGAGGGCTTTTTGGAAGGGATCGTGGCGGCGGCCGACCGCTACGCCGTGGTCCTCATCGGCGGGAACCTCGCGGCGTCGCCTCAGGGACTCAGCGCACACGTGACCGTCATCGGCGAGTGCGCGGCGCATCGAGCCGTGCGCCGCGATGGTGCCATGCCTGGGGAGGCGATCTACGTCACTGGACGACTTGGGCTGTCGGCTCTGGGACTGCAGTTGTTGGCCGCCGGATACCGGTTGAGCGATGAGCTGCCGGAACCGCTGCGGCGCCCGATCCTGGCGCATCTGGCGCCGGAGCCCCGGCTTTCACTCGCTCAGCATTTGGCTGAGGGGGGCGTGGCCCGCGCGATGATTGACCTGAGCGATGGTCTCTCTTCCGATCTCCGCCGTCTGTGCGAGGAGAGTCGCGTTGGAGCCGTGCTCTACGCCGAGGCACTCCCTCTGGTCGCGGAAGCGAGTGAATTCGGCGCCGATCCCCTGGCACTCGCCTTGCACGGAGGGGAGGATTACGAACTGCTCTTCACCGTGAGGGAGGACCACATACCGCGTCTTGAGGAAGTGCGGGGGCAATTCCCCGATCTTCCGCTGAGCTGTATCGGGCGCACGATCTCAGACCCCGGTCACGTGTATCTGGAGCATGCTGGGCATCGAGAGCCACTCGCCCCGCGCGGATACGACCATTTCTTGCGCCGAAGCGGTTAGCGTTTCCGTCGAAAGGCATGCTTCTCTCTTGGCAGCGAACAAGCTGCACGGTGATGGACGAGGAGGGGCGCCCGCGCCGCGCGCCCCGGTGAAGCGATCGCCCCGCCTTCAGGCGATCGAGATGAGCTCGATGTCGAAGATGAGCGTTTGCCCCGCGAGCGGATGATTGGCGTCGAGCGTCACCGTATCCTCGGTGAGTTTCGCCACCGTGATGGGGATCACTCGCCCAGATTCCGTATGCAGCTCCAGGGTCATGCCTTCTACCAATTCGAAATCCACGTGCAGCTCCGAGCGCGGCACCTCCTTGACGAACTCCTCGATGTAGACCCCATAGGCTTCCTCGGGGGGGATCTCGACGGTCTTCTTCTCTCCGACCTGCATGCCGATGACGGCGCGCTCGAAGCCAGGGATCACCATTCCGGCACCGATGACGAACTCCAGAGGTTCACCGCCCTCCGAGGAATCGAAGACGAACCCGTCACGTAAGCGCCCCGTGTAATGAACGCGCACGATGCTTCCTTTCTCGGCTCTTTGGCCCATTCTTCACCTCTCCTTTACTCTCGACGCTCTCGGAGCGTCAAAGAAAAATCGGCTCATAACCCGTCGAGGGTCATGAGCCAGGCTTCACTCAAAACCCGCAACGGTTATGACCGGGCGAGAGTATAGCATCATCGCGGCCCGGGTGCAATCGGGCTGGGGATCGAGCGCTTGAGGCATTCGCTTGGCGAACGTCTCGGCGATATGCTAAGGTTTCCCCGCATGCGACGCATCACCTATCGCGATGCTGGCGTAGACATCGAGGCCGCGCGCGCGGCGAAAGCAACCATCAAGCGGCTCGCCCGGACGACGTTCACTCCCGAGGTCTTGATGGACATTGGGGGATTCGGCGCTCTCTTCCGCGCCGATCTCTCCGCGTATCGCGATCCCGTCCTCGTCTCCAGCGTGGATGGCGTGGGGACGAAGCTGAAGATCGCCGCTTTGGCTGGGCGGCATGACTCGGTCGGATACGATATCGTGGCCCATTGCGTGAACGATATCCTCGTGCATGGAGCGCGGCCGCTCTTCTTCCTGGATTACATCGCCATGGGGCGGCTTGTGCCGGACGTCGTCGCGCGGATCGTCGAAGGGATCGTGCGGGGGTGTCGCGAATCCGGCTGTGCGCTCGTCGGGGGAGAGACCGCTGAGATGCCCGGCGTCTATGCGCCCGGCGAATACGATCTGGTCGGATTCATCGTGGGAATCGTCGAACGCCATCGTCTCCTGGACGGTCAGCGCATTGAGCCCGGGGACGTCGTACTCGGCCTCCCTTCGTCCGGCCTCCATACGAACGGCTACAGCTTGGCCCGAAAGCTCTTCTTCGAGGTCGCTGGATGGACGCTCGACACGTATGTGGAGGAGTTAGGGGGGACCGTCGGCGACGAGTTGCTCAAACCGCATCGGAATTATCTTCCCGTGCTCATCGGCTTTGTGGAGAGGGGGATCGTGAAGGGGCTTGTGCACATCACCGGTGGCGGCTTTCTGGAGAATATCCCGCGCCTCCTTCCCGAAGGCTGCGTCGTGGAGATCGAAGAGGGGAAGTGGCCGATCCTTCCCATATTCCGCGTGCTCCAGCGTTTGGGGAATCTCGAGCCGCAGGAGATGTATCGTACGTTCAACATGGGGATCGGCATGATGGTGATCGTCGCCGCCACGGACGTCCCGACGGTCCTCGAAGATCTCCGCCGTCTGGGGGAGCCCGGATACGTGATCGGGCGCGTCACGGCGGGCGAGCGAAACGTCGTAATCAGCTTCTCCTGAGGTATGGGCGAGAAGAAGAAGATCGGCATCTTGATCTCCGGTCGCGGATCGAACATGCTCGCGCTGATTGAGGCGACCGAGCGCGGGGAATTGGATGCGGAAGTCGCCGTCGTCATCAGCAATGTCGAAGAGGCTCCGGGTTTGGAGAAGGCACGCGCGCATGGCGTCGAGGCGCTCGTCATCAGCCATAAGGGGTTGAGTCGCGAGGAGCATGAGCGGCGTATCGTGGCCGAGCTGAAGAAGCGTCAGGTCGAGTTGGTCTGCTTGGCGGGATACATGCGGTTGTTGAGCCCATATTTCCTCAGCGAGTTCCCCGGGCGCGTCCTGAACATCCATCCATCGCTTCTGCCCGCCTTCCCGGGGCTGGAAGCGCAGCGCCAGGCCCTCGAATACGGGGTCAAGTTCTCCGGCTGCACCGTTCACTTCGTGGACGAGAAGATGGATCATGGCCCGATCATCTTGCAAGCGGTCGTCCCCGTGTACGATGACGATACGGTGGAGACGCTTTCGGCGCGCATCTTGGCCGAAGAACACCGGCTGTACGCGCAAGCGGTCGCTCTCGTCCTCAGCGGGAATTATCGTATCGAGGGGAGGCGCGTGCTCCTAGGGCGAGCGCGCGACATCGGCCAGTCGCGGTGATCGCGCGCGGCGGAAAGCGGGCCCGTGACCTCATCGTCCGAACCATTCTGCTGCTTCAGTCCGTGCGTCGGACGCCTTGCCTCTCCGCGAAGGCCTCTGCTAGGGTTTTCCGCTTCGCGGAGACGGCGGGGTTATGAATGACGCGGAGATTCGTTACGACTGGACGCTCTCGGAGATCGAATCCATTTACACGCTGCCTCTGCCCGAGCTGGTTTTTCGCGCGCAGGGTGTTCATCGTCGCTTTCATCGCCCGGATGAGGTGCAGGCGTGCGCGCTCTTGAGCATCAAGACGGGAGGATGTCCCGAAGATTGTGCCTATTGTCCGCAGTCGGCACATTATCGCACGGGCGTCGTGCGCACGGATTTGCTGTCGGTCGAGGAAGTGGTCGCGGCTGCTCAAGCCGCACGAGAGCGAGGCGCGACGCGGTTCTGCATGGGCGCGGCTTGGCGCGAAGTTCCTTCGGGGCTTCCGTTCGAGCGCGTGTTGGAGATGGTGCGACGCGTGCGGGCGCTTGGTCTGCAAGTGTGTTGCACGCTGGGGATGCTCACCGAGGAACAAGCGCAGGCGCTCGCGGCAGCCGGGTTGACGGCCTATAACCACAACCTCGACACGTCGCCGGAATACTACGGCCGCATCATCACGACGCGTACGTACCAGGACCGATTGACGACCCTCGAGCGCGTGCGGCGCGCGGGCATTCGGGTGTGCTGTGGCGGGATCATCGGTATGGGCGAGAGCCGAAGGGATCGGTATCGCTTGCTGGAGCAATTGGCCACCCAGCGACCGCATCCCGAGAGCGTCCCCATCAATCTGCTCGTGCGCGTGGCAGGGACGCCGCTGGCGGATGCGCCGTCGGTAGATGTGTTCGAGCTGGTGCGGATGATCGCGACCGCGCGGATCCTGATGCCTGCTTCCGTCGTGCGATTGAGTGCGGGTCGGCTCTCGCTCTCGGACGAAGCGCAAGCTCTGTGTTTACTCGCCGGGGCGAACTCGATCTTCATCGGCGAGCGATTGCTCACGACGCCGAATCCCTTGCCGGATCGAGATCGCGCGCTGCTGGAACGGTTGGGGATGCGGTTTCAGGAGCAAGGGGGCGATGGGGCATCTTGAGGCACTGCGTCAGCGCGTGCTCGCGCGGTTGGTCGAGTGGGAGGCGGCGGGGCTCAAACGATCGCTGCGTCCGCCGTCGGGGATTGACCTCTCCTCGAATGACTATTTGGGCTTGGCGACGCATCCGCGTCTGGTGCGGCGTTTCGTGGAAGCCCTTCGGATCTACGGCTGCGGGGCGACGGCCTCGCGCTTGCTCCGCGGTCATCGCGAGATCTTCACCGATGTCGAGCGCCGGTTCGCCGCGTTCAAAGGGACAGAAGCCGCGCTCTACTTCGCGAGCGGCTATGCCGCGAATCTCGGTGTCCTCACGACGTTCTTGGAGTCCGGTGACGTCGTTTTCTCTGACGAACGGAATCACGCGAGCTTGATCGACGGCATGCGCTTGACGCGCGCGCGGCGCGTCATCTTCCCGCATCGGGATGTAGCAGCGCTGGCGCGCTTGCTGCGTTCGGAACAAGGCCCCGGGCAGAAATTCCTCGTCACCGAATCCCTCTTCAGCATGGACGGAGACCGCGCACCGCTTCGGGAATATGCTGCTTTATGTCGCGAGACGCAAACGGCCTTGATCGTGGATGAGGCGCATGCGGTCGGGATCTACGGTGAGCGCGGGAGCGGATTGATCGAGGAGATGGGGGTGGCCGATGCGGTGTTCCTCTCGATCAACACGGCGGGGAAGGCACTTGGGGTCTGCGGGGCATTCGTCGCCGGTCCAGCGTGGGCTGTGGAGTATCTGATCCAGCGGGCGCGCCCCTTCGTCTTCTCGACGGCGCCGCCGCCAGCGCTCATGGCTGCGCTCGATGAAGCGATCACGCTCATCATCGAAGAACCCGAGCGGCGTGCGCGGGTGCGCGCGAACGCTCGCCGGCTTCGGGAACAGCTCGTCGCGAGAGGGATCGTCCTCCCTTTGGAGGATTCGCCGATCATCCCGGTGATTCTCGGCGAGAGCGAGCGCGCCGTGGCCGTCGCGGCGGCGTTGCAAGAGGAGGGATTCGACGTGCGCGCGATTCGTCCGCCGACGGTTCCCGCCGGGACGGCGCGGCTGCGCGTCTCGGTCAACGTGCAGGTGGATGAGACGATCGCCGCGCGATTCGCCTCCGCGCTGGCACGGATTTTGAAAAGCTGCTGAGTCGAGGGAACGATGAGGCGCGGGGTGTTCGTCACGGGCACGGATACGAACGTGGGGAAGACCGTCGTCGCCGCGGCGCTCTTTCATCGGTATCGTCGCGAAGTCTCGCTCTGTTATTGGAAGCCCGTGCAAACGGGGATCGAGCGGGATGATGATACAGCGACGGTACGCGCGTTGGGGATGTGTGCCGAGCGCGAAGTCTTCGATCAAGGAGTACGGTTGCCGCGTCCGGTCTCTCCGCATCTGGCCGCGCGCTGGGCGGGCGTGCGCATCGCGGTGTCATCGCTTCGGGAGTTATGGGATCGTGCGCCCGCTGATGTCCGGTGGATCGTGGAGGGAGCGGGAGGGGTTCTGGTCCCACTCAATGAGACGGAGCGGATCGTGGACCTGGTGCGCGCGCTCGCGTTGCCCGTCCTCATCGTCGCGCGTTCGACGCTGGGGACGATCAATCATACGCTTCTCACCTTGGAAGCCGTGCGCCATCGCTCGGTTCCCGTCGTGGGCGTCGTCATGGTTGGACCTCCCGATCGAGAGAATCGCCGAGCTATCGAGGCCTACGGTGACGTCGCCGTGCTCGGCGAGATGCCGACTTTCAATCCCCTCACGGCAGAAGCGCTCCGCGCGTGGGCGGAGGCGGAGTTGGATCCGGATGGGCGACTTGGGGAGTGGTGGAGATGAGCGATCTGATCACGCGCGATCGCCGACATCTGTGGCATCCGTACACGCAGATGCTGACGGCGCCGCCGCCGCTGCCGATCGCACGCGGCGAGGGGGTGTATCTCTACACCGAAGATGGGCGGCGCGTGCTCGATGGCATCTCCTCCTGGTGGGTGAACATTCACGGGCATAGCCATCCGAGGCTCAACGAAGCGCTCGCGCGACAGGCGCGGGAGCTGGAGCACGTCATCTTCGCCGGATGCACGCATCGGCCGGCCGTCGAATTGGCCGAGCGGCTGGTGGAGATTTTGCCTCCCGGCCTCACGCGCATCTTCTATTCCGACAACGGCTCGACGGCCGTGGAGGTGGCGCTCAAGATGGCGTTTCAATATTGGCAGAATCGGGGGCATCCCGAGCGACGCGTCTTCGTCGCGCTGCATCATGCCTATCACGGCGACACCTTCGGCGCGATGTCCGTGAGCGAGGCTTCGGTGTTCACCACGCCCTTTGCGCCCTTGTTGTTTCCCGTGCGTCGGGCGCACGCGCCGTATTGCTACCGATGCCCTCTGGGGTTGACGCGTCCGAGTTGTCAGATCGCTTGCTTGGGCGATCTCGAACGCGTGTTGCGCGAGGAGGAAGGACGCGTCGCGGCAGTGATCATCGAGCCGATGCTCCAAGGGGCGGGGGGAATGATCGTCTGGCCGGTCGAGTTTTTGGCCGGCGTGCGACGACTTTGCGATCGGTTCGGCACGTTGCTCATCGCTGATGAAGTCCTGACGGGATTCGGGCGAACGGGGCGCATGTTCGCTTGCGAGCATGCCGGCGTGCGTCCGGACCTCCTGTGTCTGTCGAAAGCGATCACCGGGGGGTATCTCCCCCTGGGCGTGACGGCGACGACGGAAGAGGTCTACGAAGCCTTCCTCAGCGAGGATCGGCGCCGGACGTTCTTTCACGGCCACTCGTATACGGCCAACCCGTTGGCCTGTGCCGTCGCCATCGCGAGCTTGGAGATCTTTCGCGAAGAGGGGACACTCGCTCGCATTGCGATCTTGGAGAGACAGCTTCGCGCTCGGTTGGAACCGATGCGCGCGTTCCCGCACGTCGGGGATGTGCGCGTCATCGGCGGCGTGGGGATCGTGGAGCTGGTGCGGGAGAAGCGGACGAAAGCGGCCGAAGGGTATCTCGATCGCGTGGGTCCGATGCTCGCTGCCGAATTTTTGCGTCGCGGGTTGCTGTTGCGTCCCCTGGGGAGCGTGCTCTACTTCATGCCGCCGTATGTCATCACGGACTCGGAGGCGGAGTGGGCTCTGGATCAGATCGCCGAAGTCCTCGCTCGGTGGCGCTGGCCGTCGGCGTAGCCATCAGAGTGCTGCGCGCATCGCCTCCAGAGCGGCGTCGATCGTCTCCAAGGCGACCGAGAACGTGAATCGGAGGTGGCCTTCTCCATGCGGGCCGAAGACGACGCCGGGGACGGTCGAGACGCCCGCTCGTTTCAAGAGGACATCGAAGGCTTCCCAGCTCTTCGGTCCGAGGACGCGCTCTACGTTGGGGAACGCATAGAACGTCCCCTGTGGGAGATCGCAGGCGAAGCCGAGCGCGCGAAGCCCCTGCACGAGCCGGTCGCGCCGCTGACGATACGCCGCGCGCGCATGTTCGAGGAAGGCCTCGCCTTCGGTGAGCGCGGCGACGGCCGCCCATTGCATCGGCGTGCTCACGACGTTGATCGTATTGAGGACGAGCTTTCGGAGTCCGCTCATCCACGGTTCCGGAGCGACGACGTATCCGACCCGCCATCCCGTCATGGCGTAAGATTTCGAGAGCGTGAAGACGCTCAGCGTGCGCTCGAACATCCCGGGCAGCGACGCGATCGAGACATGTGGCGCCTCGAACGTCAGGTCTTCGTAGGCTTCATCGGAGATCACCACGAGATCGCGATCGCGGGCGAATTCGGCGATCTCGCAGAGTTCGTCGCGCGTGAGGACGAAGCCAATCGGGTTCGCCGGCGTATTCACCAGCAGGAGGCGGCTCCGTGATGTCGCGTGGCGTTCCAGGGCTTGCCGAAACCCGTCCTGTCGCGCCTCCATCCATCTGACAAGCCGAAGTCGTCCCCCCGCCAGCGCGACCAGATCCTTCATCGGCGTCCAATAGGGAGAGAAGATGAGGACCTCATCGCCCGGATTCACGGTCGCCAAGATGGCGACGAACAAGCCGTGGAGTCCTCCGCTGGTGACGATCGCATGTTCCGGTTCGGCCGGGATGCGATTTTTCCGACGCACCTTCTCGACGATCGCCGCGCGCAATTCCGGAATGCCGCTGGAGGGCGCGTAGCGGGTGCGGTGTTCCCGCAGGGCACGAATGGCGGCTTCTGTGATGAACTCCGGCGTTTCATAAAACGGCTCCCCTCCGTGAAGGGGATGAAGCGGCGGTTCGAAACCGAGTTCCAGGATACGATTGCGAATCCGCGCGATCTCGGAGAACTCGATCCGCTCGCAGCGCTCGGCTACCCGTTGGTTCATCGTTCGCCTCCTTCTTGCTCTCTCCGAGGTGGGGAGGATTATACCCGTTCGGAGAGGGAGACTGCTACGGCGGCGCTCTCCAGGAGAGTGCTTTCGGGTTGTGGGGCGAGATGCTCGCTTGATGCGGCGGGCGATCGTCCTCTAGAATTGAGGGCCGCGAGGACGAGGGGGTGAGGCGATCGTTCCTGTGGTGGGACTTGAAGGAGCCGGCGACGCTGCTTGGCGCCGCTGGCATGGGCGTGTTCGTCTCCCTGAGGTGGCCGGATGTGACTCCGATAGCCGCGCGCGCGATCACGCCGCTGCTTGTGATCGTCCTCTTCACGGTCTTCGCGCGCGTATCGTTGGGGCGACTTCGCGAAGCGGCGCGCGATAGTCAGTATATGTTCACGGTCATCGGGCTGAATTTCGGGAGCGCTCCCGTGCTCGCCTTTCTGCTGGGGAGTCTCCTTCTGCCGGATGTGCCGGAGTTGCGCGTTGGGCTCTTCCTGGCCCTGTTGACGCCGTGCACGGATTGGTATCTGATCTTCACGCATCTGGTCGGCGGGGACGTGGCGCGCAATCTCGCCGTGTTGCCTTGGAATCTGGTCTTGCAGGTGGCGCTCCTGCCGGTGTATCTCTGGCTCTTCACCTCGGCGTGGCTGCCGGTGGAGCTGGGAGAGATCGGGCGGGCGTTGCTCGCCTATGCCGTCGTCCCGCTTGTAGCCGCGCAGCTTTTTCGGTGGCGATGGGGCGAGAGGCGCGCCATAGTGCGCCTTGGATTTTGGGCGCTCGCGCTCGTCGTTTTCGCAATGTTCGCAAGCCATGGGCGGATCGCCCTGGCTCATCCTACGCTCTTTCTGCGGCTCGCTCCGCCGTTTCTGCTGTTTTATGTCCTGGCGCTCGCGCTCTCGCAAGTTGTGGCGCGCGGTCTTCGCTTTCCGCGGGAGCGCGCGCTGGCTTTAGCCTGCACGGTGATGGCGCGGAATTCGCCACTGGTCCTACCGCTTGCCGTAGTGCTCTTCCCCGAGCATCCGATCATCGCGCTCAGCCAATTGATCGAACCGGTTGTGGAGATCCCCACGCTCATCCTCTTCTCGGCCGCTGTGAGGCGATGGGCCGTCGAGGAGGTGGGCGCGCCTCACGCTTGACGCGTGCTCGGTCCGGTTGGTACCTTCATCGTTTCGAGCGCGCGTATGGAAGCTCTGCATGAGGAGGAGGTTCTCGGTCGAGCGTATGATGCCCGGTTGATGCGACGGCTTCTCGGTTATCTTCGGCCGCATCGGCGGACGCTGTTGCTGGCCATCGTCCTCATCGTTTTGGCATCGCTCCTTCAACTCATCGGACCCGCACTGACGGTCATCGCGGTGGATCTGTTCATTCATCCGCGTCCGGAGGTGAGCCCGGTCGCGGCGCTCGCCGAACGCCTGCTGCGCGCGCTCCGGTGGTCGCCCTCTCCGCTCGAAGGGCTGCATCTGGTCGGCGGACTCTTCCTCGCCGTTCTCTTCGTGCAGTTCGCACTCACCTACGGCCAGACGGTGCTCGTGCAATCGCTCGGGCAACGGCTCATGTTCGATCTCCGGGAGCAGATCTTCGATCACTTGCAGCGCGTGGACGTGCGATTTTACGATCGCAATCCGGTGGGCCGATTGATGACGCGCCTGACGACGGACGTGGACGCGCTGAACGAGCTATTCACGGCCGGGGTGGTCGCTTTCGTCCAGGATTTCTTTTTGCTGTTGGGGATCGTCGGTCTCATGTTCTACCTGAACTGGCGATTGGCGCTGGTCGCTTTCCTGGTCCTCCCGCTGCTCCTGCTCGTGACGGTGTGGTTTCGGACGAACGCGCGTCGGGCCTATCGCGAAGTGCGCGCGCGCATCGCCCGCATCAATGCGTTCTTGCAAGAGCACATCACGGGCATGGCGACCGTCCAGCTCTTCAATGAAGAGCGACGGAGCTTCGAGCGTTTCGATCGCCTCAATGCGGATCATCGTCAGGCCAATTTGGAGACGATCTTCTACTACGCCGTCTTCTTCCCGGCTGTGGAACTGGTGAGCGCCATTGGGATCGCCCTCATCATTTGGTACGGCGGGCATCAGGTCCTGGCCGGGCAGGTGACGCTCGGCGCGTTGATCGGATTCGTGCAACTGTCGCAGCGATTCTTCCAACCGATCTCCGATCTGAGCGAGAAGTATAACATCCTGCAATCGGCGATGGCGGCCTCCGAGCGTATCTTCGCGTTGCTGGACACGCCCATCGGGATCGCTTCGCGAGGGGGGTATAGGCCCCAACACGTACGGGGACATCTCGAATTCCGTCACGTTTGGTTCGCCTATGAAGGGGAGGAATGGGTCTTGCGCGACGTCTCCTTCGAGGTGCGCCCTGGGGAGACGGTCGCCCTCGTCGGGCCGACGGGAGCGGGCAAGACGACGATCGCGCATCTGTTGCTTCGCTTCTACGACGTGTCGCGCGGGGCGATCCTTCTCGATGGGGTGGATCTTCGCGAGTGGGACCTTCGCGCTCTGCGACGCGCCTTCGCGCTGGTGCCGCAAGACGTCTTCCTCTTCTCGGGCGACATCGCGACGAACATTCGCTTGGGGGAGATGGCCTTTTCCGAGGAGCGCGTGCGAGAAGCCGCGCGCCGCGTGCACGCGCATGAGTTCATCGAACGCCTGCCGGGAGGATATCACGCAGAGGTCGGCGAGCGCGGCGCACGGCTCTCCACTGGGCAGAAGCAATTGCTCGCCTTCGCCCGCGCCCTCTGTTTCGATGCGCCGATCCTCATTCTGGATGAAGCGACGGCCAGCGTAGATCCGCATACGGAGGGGCTCATTCACGAAGCTCTGGAGGCGCTCCTGGGCGGACGCACGAGCCTGATCATCGCGCATCGGCTCTCGACGATCCAACGGGCTGATCGGATCATCGTGGTGCATAAGGGACGGGTGCGGGAGATCGGCACGCATGCGGAGTTGATGAGGCGAGATGGCTTCTACGCTCGACTCTATCGCTTACAATATCGCCAGATGGTGGGGCGAGCTGCCGAGGGAGGATAAGAGGGCGCTCATCGCGGGCCGTTCAATGGAAGGTCTTGGGGACACGTCATATGAGGCGACGATGGCTCATCCTGCTTCTGACGGGACTGGGCGGCGGGTGGATCGTCGGCGGACTCTTGATGTGGCGCGGGCACGAGCCGGAGGACCGTATCCTCGTCTTCGGGAACATCGAGGTGACGGAGGTGGAGATTGCTTTCCAGGTCTCGGGGCGGATCGTGGAGCTTCCCGTGCGCGAGGGGGAGGTGGTGAGACGGGGAGCCGTGCTCGCGCGACTGGATCGCGAATCTCTGGAACGGCAACGGGATCGCGCGATGGCGGCCGTGCGCGTCGCCGAATCGCAGGTAGCACAACTGCGCACGGCCATCGCGCACCTGCGCGAGATCGTCGAGGCGCAGATCATCGAGCGCCAGGCCGCGCTCGAACAGGCCGAGGCGCAACTTCGAGAGTTGCTCGCGGGATCCCGCGCGCCGGAGATTGAGCAAGCGCGCGCGGCCGTACAGGCGGCTCGCGCCGAACGGGAGCGCGCACAGCGAGATTGGGAGCGCGCTCAGGTGCTTTACGAGCGCGATGAGATCTCGACGGCGCAGTACGATCAGGCGCGGATGCGCTGCGAGCAGGCGAGCGCTCAACTCCAGCAAGCCGAGCAGCGATTGGCTCTTTTGCTGGAGGGGCCGCGGCGGGAGCAGATCGAAGCCGCGCGCGCGCAAGTCGCGCGCGCGCGCGCGACCTTGCGACAGGCCGAGGCACAACGTTTGGAACTGCGCCGCCGCGAACAGGAATTGGCGATGCGCGAGGCCGAGCGCGAACGCGCGCGCGCGGAGTTGGCGCTGATCGAGACCCAGTTACGGGAGACCGTCGTCGCGGCGCCCTTTGACGGCGTCGTGCTCGCGAAAGTGGCGGAAGTGGGGGAAGTCATCGCCGCCGGCGCGACGGTCCTCACCTTGGGCGATCTCCGACGTCCCTGGGTGCGAGCGTATATCGGCGAGCGCGATCTCGGGCGCGTGAAACTCGGTGCGCGCGTCCGGGTGAAGACCGATTCTTTCCCCGACCGCATCTATTGGGGGCGCGTCTCGTTCATCGCGTCGGAGGCCGAGTTCACCCCCAAGCCGATTCAAACGCCCGAAGAGCGCGTCCGCTACGTCTACCGGATCAAGATCGAAGTCGAGAACCCCAACCTGGAGCTGAAGGCGAATATGCCGGTCACGGCTGAGATCCTACGGGAGCACCCGTGAGCGAGAGGGTCACGGTGGAGATCGTCGTTCGCGCGCAAGGGGTGACGCGGCGCTTCGGCGGATTAGTGGCGGTGGAGCATCTCGACCTGGAGGTGCGACGGGGAGAGATCTTCGGTTTGGTGGGGCCGGATGGAGCGGGGAAGACGACGACGTTGCGCCTGCTCGGTGGCTTGCTGGAGCCAGATGCTGGGGAGATCGAAGTGGCCGGATACGACGTGCGTCGCCAGCGAGAGTCGGTCCGCGATCACATCGGCTATGTAGCCCAGCGCGGTGGGATCTACGACGACCTCTCGGTCGAGGAGAACATCCGCTTCTATGCCGATCTCTATGGCGTTCCGGCTCGAGTCCGTGAGGTGCGCGCGGCCGAGCTCTTGGGCGTGACGCGCCTGGAGCCCTTTCGCCGATACCGCGCCCATCAGCTCTCTGGTGGCATGCGTCAGAAACTCGCGCTGGCCTGCGCGCTCGTGCATCGTCCGCAGGTTCTCTTTTTGGATGAGCCGACGACCGGCATTGATCCGATCTCGCGGCGTGAGATCTGGGGGCTCCTGATCGAGCTGCGGAAGGAGGGGGTAACGATCGTCTTCACGACGGCCTCTCTGGACGAGGCCGAGCGAGCGGCGCGCCTTGGCCTGTTGTATCGTGGGCGGTTGCTGCGATGCGCATCGGCCGACGCACTGCGGCGCGAATTCTCCGGACGCGGATGCGAGGTTCGGACGCCCGATCGCGCGCGCGCGCAGCGCGTGCTCCGGCAGAGCGAAGGAGTCGTGAGCGTCGAACCCTTCGGCTCGACCCTTCGCGTTCTCTTCGATCCGGCATGCGCGTCGCCCGAAGCGATAAAGCGCGCGCTCGGCGCGGAGGGGATCACCGAAGTGGAAGTGCGGCCGCTCGTCCCCTCTTTGGAGGACATCTTCATCGCGCTGATCCGTCAGCGCGAACGCATCGAAGGTGGGTATGGCCGAGCCGACGTCGGCGGCGTGGGCCATTGAGGTCGAGGGATTGGTCAAGCGATTCGGCGCATTCGTCGCCGTGGATCGCATCAGCTTTCGCGTGCGGCGGGGAGAGATCTTCGGGCTCCTTGGACCGAATGGCGCGGGCAAATCCACGACGATCCGCATCCTCTGTGGATTGCTCTTGCCGACAGAGGGGCGCGTGCGCGTGGATGGCCTCGATGTCCTGACGCAGGCCGAACACGTCAAGCGGCGCATCGGTTACCTGTCACAGCGCTTTTCCCTCTACGAGGATTTGACCGTCGAGGAGAACGTGGAGTTCTTCAGCGGCCTCTATGGCGTCCCGCGCGAGCGCCGACGCGAGCGCCTGGAGGAGGTCTTGCAGATGGTGGGGCTCGCCGAGCGGCGACGCGCGCTCGTACGCGTGCTCCCGGGCGGGTGGAAGCAGCGCTTGGCGCTCGCCTGTGCGCTCGTGCATGAGCCGCCGATCCTCTTTCTCGACGAACCGACCTCGGGCGTTGACCCGATCGCGCGTCGCCAGTTCTGGGAGATGATCGTGCGCCTTTCGGAGGCCGGTCATACGATCCTTGTGACGACGCATTATCTGGACGAGGCGGAATATTGCCACCGGTTGGCGCTCCTGCATCGGGGGAAGATTGTCGCGCTCGACGCGCCGGCGGCTCTGGCGCGAGCGCTCTCCTGGGTGGCGTTCCTGCGCATCGAGCCCTCGGACGTGCTGGAGAGCGTGAAGGTGCTTGAGCGAGAAGAGATGGTCGAACAGATCACTTTCTCCGGCGCCGGCCTTCGTCTTCGCGTCCGCGATCCGCATCGGGCGAGCGAGCGGATCCAACAGCTCTTGCACGCGCGGGGGATCGCGATCTCTCGGGTGGAAGTCGTCCCGCCCTCGATGGAAGACATCTTCGTGGCCGTGATCGAAGAGAGTGAGCGGAGCGAGCGATGACGTGGCGGCGGACGTGGGCCATAGCCCGGAAGGAATCCCTCCACATTCGGCGCGATCCGAGGAGCTTGCTGCTGGCGCTCGCCGTGCCCGTGGTCCTGCTCCTGCTGTTTGGGTATGCGCTGCGGCTGGACGTGGATCGCATCCCCATGCTCGTGCGGGATGCCGACGACAGCCCACAGAGCCGGGAGCTGATCGCGCGCTTCGCCGGCTCGCGATTCTTCGACGTGCTCGGCACGGTCGAGGACGAAGCGCGCATCGCGCGCGAGATGGATCGCAACCGCTGCTTGATGGCGCTGGTGATCCCCCCGGACTATTCGCGCCGGTGGCTCCGTGGGGAGCGCGCCTCGATCCAACTCCTCTTCGATGGGAGCGATTCGAATACGGCCTCGATCGCTCTCGGCTATGCGGAGACCGTGCTGCGGACGTATGCCGGGGAGTGGCAGGTGTCGGTCCTTCGGCGCGCGACGGGGCGGCAGATGAAGCCGCCGCTCGATCCGCGCGTGCGCATCTGGTATAACAGTGAGCTTCGCTCGCGCAATTACATCGTCCCCGGGTTGATCGCCATCATCCTCATGATCATCGCCGCGTTGCTCACTTCGCTCACTCTCGCCCGCGAATGGGAGATGGGGACGATGGAGCAGTTGCTCTCGACGCCGGTGCGCGCTTCCGAGATCGTGCTCGGGAAGATGCTCGCGTTCTTCGGGATCGGTCTGCTCGATATGCTCATCGTGCTCGTGGTGGGCGTCGTCTTCTTTCGCGTGCCCTTGCGGGGCGATCCTCTGCTGGTCTTCCTCATGGGAGGGCTTTTCCTCTTCGGCGCGCTCGGATGGGGGCTGTTCATCTCCGCCCTCGTGCGTTCGCAGGTCCTGGCGTATCAACTGGGCGTGATCACGTCATTCCTGCCGGCCTTTCTGCTCTCGGGCTTCATCTTCGCCATCGAGAACATGCCGCCGGTGGTGCGGGCGCTGACCTATCTCGTCCCGGCGCGATATTTCATCGTGATCTTGCGGGGCCTCTTCCTGAAGGGGATCGGCCTGGAATGGCTCGTGGGGGAAGCGCTGTTTCTGATCGGGTACGCGGGGGCGGTCTTCGCACTGGCCACGCGACGCGTGCGACGAGGATTAGCGTGAGATGTGGGATCGCATTCGAGAGATGATTCGGAAGGAGTGGCGGCAGGCGCTGCGCGAACCGCGGATGCGCATCCTGTTGTTCTTGCCGCCGGTGATTCAGCTGACGATCTTCGGCTATGCCGTCAATTTGGATGTGGAGCGCGCGCCGATCGCGTGGATGGATGGAGACCGAACGCCGGCCAGTCGCGCTCTGCGTGCGGCGTTCGAGGGTTCACCGCATTTTCGTGTGGTCGCCGCGCCTGCGCGGGAGGAAGAGGGGCGCGAGCTTTTGGATCGCGGGCGCGTCCTCATGCTCGTGCGCGTGTTGCCGGGCTTCGCTGAGCAGGTGAAGCGAGGCGAGACGGCCGCCGTGCAGATCCTCATCGAGGGGACGAACTCGAACACCGCCTCCATTCTCTCCACCTACGCGACGCGCGTCATCCTTCGCTATGCCGACGAAGTGATGGCCAAGCGCGAGCGACGTGCGCTGAAGGCGCTCGCCTTCGAGCGCGACGCGCCGATCGCCGTCCCCGAGCTGGACGTGCGGACGCGCATCTGGTTCAATCCCGATCTTCGCAGCCGGAACTATTTCGTCCCCGGCGTTCTGGTCAACATCGTCGCGATCGTCACGTTGATCCTCACGGCGATGGCCATCGTGCGCGAGCGCGAGTTGGGGACGATGGAGCAACTCCTGGTGACGCCCATTCGCCCGGTCGAATTCGTCCTCGGGAAGACCGTGCCGTTCGCCCTCATTGGTCTTGTGGATGTCCTGCTGGTGACGAGTGCGGCGCTGCTCATTTTTCGCGTCCCGTTTCGAGGGAGCGTCCTCGTCCTCCTGTTCAGCGCGATCCTCTTCGTCTTGACGACGCTCGGCGTGGGCGTCTTCCTCTCGACGATCTCTCGGACGCAGCAGCAGGCGATGCTCGCCTCGTTCTTCTTCTTCATGCCGGCCTTCACGTTGAGCGGATTCGCCTTCCCGATTCGGAATATGCCCGTGCCCGTGCAATATCTCACGTATGCGAATCCCGTGCGGTATTTCCTGGAGATCGTGCGAGGGGTGTTTTTGAAGGGGACGGGGATCGCCGTCCTCTGGCCGCAGATGGTGGCGTTGCTGCTGTTTGGCGTGACCGTCTTCGGCATGAGCATCTGGCGCTTCCGGCGGCGGCTGGAATGAGCCCCTCCGATTCGGAGGGCGTGGCGTTTGCGTGAGCGCCGCGCGCGGCGTCACAGCCACGGTTCCGGAACGGCGGCGCCGTCTTTCCGCGGATCGGAAGCTCCGAAGTTCACTCCGGTCGCGACATCCCGCGCGACGGCCTGTCCGCCCCCCATTTGCGAGGAATACGCACCGCGCACCTGAAGTTGATGGCCGAGAGCCTGAAGCTCCGCGCGCACGCGTTCGGGAATGCGCGCTTCGATCTGCACATCGCAGCCGCCGAAGGTCCGTTTGGTGAAGCGCGCGGCTTCGAGCGCTTCTTGGAGGTTCATCCCGTGATCCACGATGTGGGAGACGAACTGCGCGTGCGCCTGCGCTTGATTCCACCCGCCCATGATGCCGAAGGCGATGCGCATGCTCCCTCGTTCCATGAAGGCGGGGATGATCGTGTGCAGCGGGCGTTTCCTCGGCGCCAGGGCGTTCGGATGCGTCGGATCGAAGCTGAAGAGCGCACCGCGATTCTGCAGCGCGAAGCCCGTCCTCTCGGCGACGAGTCCGGATCCGAAGCTCTCGTAGTTGCTCTGAATGAGGGAGACCATGTTCCCCTCCCGATCCACGACGCTCAGGTACACGGTCTCATCCCCAGCGTCCATCGGTTCCCCCGGTTCGACCTCGCAATGCGCTTTCGTGGGGTCAATGTGGCGAGCGCGCTCGCGCGCATATTCTTTCGAGAGAAGACCGGAGACGGGGACGCGGGCGAATCGCGGATCGGCGACGTAGCGGATCAGATCCGCGTAGGCGAGTTTCTTCGCCTCGATCATGACGTGTAGCGCGCGCGCCGAATGATGTCCGAATTCCCCCAGAGGGAATTGCTCCATGATGTTCAGCATGATCAAGGCGGCGATGCCTTGCCCGTTAGGCGGAAGCTCGTAGACGGTCCAGCCGCGGTACGTCGTCCAGATCGGCTCGACCCATTCGCTGGAGAACTCCGCGAGATCAGCGGCCGTCATCGTCCCCCCATATCGTCGAAGGGTGTCCAGCAGGCGTCGGGCGATCTCGCCCTTGTAGAACGCGTCGGGACCATGCGCGGCGATCTGCCGATAGCTCCACGCGAGGTCGGGATTGCGAAAGACCTCGCCGACGCGCGGCGCGCGGCCTTCGGGCAAATACGTCCGCGCGGAGGATTCGTTTTGGCGCAACAGGCGCTCGTTGGCCGCCCAAAGCGCGGCGACCAGCTCCGTGATCGGGACGCCTTCCTCCGCATAGCGGATCGCCGCGGCGAAAAGGTCGGACCATTTCATGCGTCCGAAGCGCGCGTGCAGCTTCGCCCATCCGTCTACGGCTCCCGGGACCGTCACCGTATGGACACCACGCTGGGGCATCGTCGTATGCCCTTGGCGTTTGAGGTATTCGATCGTCAATCCCGACGGCGCCCACCCGCTGGCATTCAGTCCGTGAAGCCGACCGGTTCGCGCGTCGTAGACGAGCGCGAACAGATCGCCCCCGATCCCATTGCTCATCGGAGCGACCAATCCCATCACGGCGTTGGCGGCGATCGCGGCATCTACGGCATGCCCTCCGCGTGCCAAGATCACCGCGCCCACTTGCGATGCCAGCGGGTGTTCGCTCGCGACGATGCCGTGGCGCGAGATCACCATCGAACGCGCCTGCCACCGATCTTGGGCCGCGATGCCGGATTCCCGCGGCTTCCCAGCGAAAAAGGGCATCACCATCAGAACGCCCAGCGAGAATGCGCTCATCACTGCCGTGCGCCTCATCATCCTTCCCTCCTTCGTCGCGGCCAATTGTAGGCTGAGGGACGTTTCAGAGCAACCGAGGAGAGCGTCCGCGCGCGGAGCCGTGGCGGATCGCACCGAGCGCCTCGTCCTCGTACGGGGTTTTCGGTTCACTCGAAAGCCGCTCGGACGCAATACTCCCGTCACTCGCCGAGGAGCATCTTCAACTCTTCCACGCGGCGGCTGATCTCGGTCGGGGAGAGGTGTCGGTATTTCGGTGGGATCATCTCGCGCGAAGTCGCCTCCAGGATCGCTACGAGCGTTTGATATTCCAGGGCCAGCTCGTCGCGTGCCGGGATGAATTCGCGGGCGACGCGCTCGAGGTCTTCGGGGAGGATGACGTCCCGCTGCGCTTGTCGAGCCAAGCGGCGCGCGCGAATGAGCATGGATTCGATGTCGGCGCCGGAGAGTTCCTGCGGATGGCGAGTGATGGGCGACCAGTCTTCGATCGCGTGTTGAATCTTGTTCTTCCGCAACATGGCGTGAACGATCTCCAGTCGTTCCTCCTCGCCTTGCGGATAGAAGAGCGAGATATGTTCTTCGCACCGACCCTGTCGCTTCACATCGATGGGGAGCAGGTCCGGGCGACACGTCATGAGGATCCAGAGGATGCGCCCGCGATTTCGCGTATCCCCCATCGCGCTCGCGATCCGAGAGAAGACGCGGGCGCTCACGCCGCTGTCTCCTTCAGCGCGACGCGTCCCCAAGGCGGCATCGGCCTCATCAATGAGCACGACGATCGGCGCCAGCGTCTGCAGCAGGCTGAGGATCTTCTCCAGGTTCGCCTCAGTCGAGCCCACCCACTTCTCTCGAAAGTTCTTGAACTCGACGACGTTCAACCCGCAATCTTTCGCGAAGCATTCGGCCAGGAAGGTCTTCCCCGTCCCGACGGGACCGCAGATGAGGATGCCCATCGGGGCTTCCTCCCACCGGCCTTGCCGGATCGTTTCGGCGATGCTGCGGAGGAAGTCTTTGGCGCTCTTCATCCCGCCGACGCTCTCCAGTCCATGTTCGGGCGTCACGAATTCGATGAGTCCGAAGCATTCGCTCTCGATGATCTCTTTCTTCTTCAATCGAACGGCCTCAAAGGTCAATCCGCGCGGATCCAATTGCGCGCTCCGCAAGAGTGCGTTCAGGTGGACGCAATTCAATCCCGACGTGAGCTGCGCGAGCTGGCGCTCGTCCATCTCCATCTTCACGTGGGGATGGCGCGCGCAGAAGTGGCGGATGAAGTCGAAGCGCTCGGCCTCATCGGGATAGGGGATTTCGATCGTCACCAGGCGCGAATTCTGCCGAAGGCGCGCGTTGACATCAGCGAGGCTCTCGGCGATGAGGATGACGATGTTGTCCGAATGCAGCAGGCGCGAGCTGGTGATCCAACGTTGCAGCGTGACGAGCGTGTTTCGATCCTCCCCACTCAGGTATCCGATCTCCCCGGCTGGAACCAACGTCTCCAAGAAGGTCAGGACGACGGCGACCTGATCGCCGTGAAAGAGATAGCGCTCGATGAGCGGGAGAGCGCGACTCGGCTCTCGCGGGAGCGCTCGCGTGGCCTCGCGGCTGAGGAGCGGATCGGCCACGCGCGCATGGGCGAGGAATTGGCGTTCCGCCTCCGAAGAGCCGAAGGTGATCCCCGCGCTCCGGTTATAGAAGACGACGTTCTTGTTCCCGAGCAGCTTCCGCTGCAGGAACGTGAGCAGATCCACATATTGGCCGTTCGCCGGGACGAGGTCGTAGATGTTGTGATGGATGAGGAAGTGGCTCGCTTCGCCGGCGTAATACTTTCGCACCAGTTCGCCCGCCCAGCGCGGCAGGCGCGCGATCTCATCCAGCGAGAGGAACGGCTTCGGGCGCGACATAACGCTATTGGCGTTCGGACGCCAGCGGCGGCGCTTGCTCACGCTCCAGGGCCTCCAGGGCGCTCATGATCGGCGCCGTCTCCTCTAGGACCGAGCGCGTCATCTCGATGCTGGAGAGCACCGATTCGAAATCGAGCGCCGCGATGCTCTCGACCGAGGACATCGTCATGACCTTGTCGTTGACCAGCCCGAAGAAGTTCTCGATCGTCTGAAGCTGCGCTTCGAGCAGCTTCGTGGCCCGTTCGATGCTCTCATATTCGGCCAGGCGCGCGCGCAGGATGTTCAAGTTGTTTTCGATCACCTTGCGGGTCTTCTCATCGGCGGAAGCCAACTGCCGTTCCGCTTGCGCGATCTGATTCACGATGGCTTGACGATTGAACGCTCGAAGGTGCGTCTTGCAGCGGCGGTAGAGGTCGAGGAAATCCACGAAACGTTCCCACATGGCGTCGAGCGTGCGAATATCGGCGGGCACGTCCTTAGAGCGGGTGAAGCGCATGTAGTTGGCGTAGATCTGCTTCTTCAACCAGCGGAGGTATTCGACGGCCTCTCGCTCGCGCGGGCCGAAGGACTTGATCAGCTCTTCGCGAGCCCGCTGGCGTTCCAAGGCCGCGCGCTGCCGCTGCCGGCGTTCCACCAGACGTTGATACGCCGTCGTCGCCGGTACCGTCATCAAGTAGAGGACCTCGGCCACGGCGCCGCCGAGCAAGATGATGTGCTCCAGAGGCGGTGGGGCGTACACGGCGGCGGCGAGCACGCCGACGATCGCCCAGAGATTCATCGGCTCTTTGAGCGCTTCCCAGACGTAAGCGATTTTCCTCGGCATCGTGAAATCCCCAGTACGTCTTCACAGCGCCAAGCGCGGCGAAGCTTTCGGCCATCCCTCGAGGCATCCAGGGACGGCCCAAACAGAGGGAGAACGACGCGCGTGGCGATTCGTTGGACTCGGTTCATCCTTCGGTGGTCTTCAGCGGCTCAGAACGCGTCGCTTCCTCCTCGGCCGGTCCGAGCGTCTTCTCCGGGAGCGCGGCCGTCTCTGGAGCCGGTGCTTCGGGCAGCAAGCCCATCTGCCGCTTGTAAGCGATCAACATGTCCTGGACCTGCATCGAGAGCGCTTCCTTCTCGATCTCGGCGATCTGGCTCTCGACACCCGTCGCGGCCAGCTCCATCTTCGCCTCGGCGGCGGCAGCGCGCCGCGCGACTTTCTCCCGCATCTCCTCGAACGTCCCCGCTTCATCGCCGAGCTGAAAGCTCGCCATCGTCTGCGCCAGTTGCTCCTGAATGCGGGCGCGGCGATGCTCGGCGATCAATTGCATGGCTTCTTGCTGCCGTTTCTTGAGCTGTAGGATGTAGTTGTCGCGGAAGCGGATCGCTTGCTCCGAGGCGCGGCGGGCGGCCTCCAATTGCTGACGCGAACGCTCCAGGGCGACCTGTTTCTCCTGCAGCGCGCTAATGAAAGCCGTCGCCAGATCATCCCGCCCCTGCTTGATGGCGGCGCGGATCTTGGCATCGAACTCGGTGATCTCTCGCTCCAAGGTTGCGACCTCCTTCTCCAGAAGCTTTTGCGTGGCCATGACCTGGGCGACGTTCTCGTTCATCTGAGGGAGCTTATCGCGCATGTCGCGAATGACTTGCTGCAGGATCAGCTCCGGATCCTCCGCCCGTTCGATGAGCCCTCCGAAGATGGCTCGTAAGAGCCGCTTGAGTCGTTGCCACATTGTCGCTTCTGCCTCCTTCAGGCTTCGCGGGCCTCGTATACGGAGACCCTTCGATCCGTCATACGATGGACTTGCCAGCATAGTTTACCACAAAGCGAGCGGCGGGAGTATCTGAGAGGGCCGCGAGCGCATGGGCCAGCGCAGGAGGGGGAGGCGTTGACGAAGAGATCGAACCGGTGATACGCTCCTCCTACGCGGAGAGCCATCGGATGGGGAGAGGTGGGGGACGTCATGCGGAGACGTGCTTGCAGGGGCTCTTGCTGGAAGCCCGCGGCACTGGTGCTGGTCGCGGTGGCTTTCGTCCCGGCGCTCTCTTTCGGTCAGGCGGAGGTGCGTGCGCGCCTTGAAGAGGTGATCGCCGCCAGCGGCGCGGAGGCCGTCGCCGTCGCCTATTTCGATCCCGCGACTGGGGAGGAGCTGCTCCTTCGTGCGGATGAACCGTTCCATGCGGCGAGCACGATGAAGGTGGCGGTGATGATGGAAGTCTTTCGACACGCACAGGAGGGGCGACTCTCTCTCGAGGATCGCCTCGTTATCAAGAACGAATTCCGAAGCCTCGCCGATGGCAGCGTCTTCACCCTTACGGCAGAGAGCGATTCCGATCCCGCGCTCTACGAGAAGATCGGGCACGCGGTGACGATTCGCGAGCTAGTGCGCGCCATGATTGTACGGAGCAGCAATCTGGCGACGAACCTGCTCATCGAGCGGGTCACGGCCGCGCGCGTGCAGGAGTTGATGGAGGCGATCGGCGCTTCGGGGATGCGCGTCTTGCGCGGCGTGGAGGATCGCCGGGCGTTTGAGCGCGGGCTCAATAACACGACGACGGCGCGCGCGCTGCTGGTGATCTTCCGGCACCTTGCCGAAGGGCGTATCCTCTCGCGCGAGAGTTGCGAGGAGATGGTCCGGATTCTGCTCGATCAGGAATTCAACGATGGCATCCCGGCTGGTCTGCCCGCGGGCGTGCGCGTGGCGCATAAGACGGGAGCGATCTCTCGAATCGCGCACGATGCGGGGATCGTCTATCTGCCAGTCGGTCCGCCCTATGTGCTCGTCGTGCTCACGCGCGGGGTGGCCGAGGAGCCACGCGCTAATCGGCTCATCGCCGAGATCTCGCGACTCTTGTACGAACATACCCTCAAACGGCGGGCCGAACGCACTCCTCAGCGGAACTGAAGCGTCCCTTCTTGTCGAGACCTCATGATCCCCAAGCGGGCGCGATTCGCTCTGTGAAAGTCCGCTCGTCCTAGTAGAGACATCGCGCGTCGCTTGCCCCCTGGCGAAGCGAATTCCGAAAAAATTCGCCTTAATTTTGTTCCATTTCACCTTCAGATCGTTCAAGACAGCACCGCGAGCACGAGATAAGCTTGATAAAGCAGGAGGTCAAGACCAAACGACGGGGGGACGACCATGAGATCGGAAAGCCGTGGGGAGAGATTCCCCTATTCCCTTTCTGCGTCTCCGGTGGCGTTCTCTCCGACCAAAGGGAGAGCGCCGGGTCGAAAGGTCGTTGTCTTCGCGGTGTCCATCGCGCTGATGTTGAGCGGGTCTTTGGGCCTCGCGCAGTTGCGCATTGTCGGAGCCGTCTCGGGGATCATCGAGGATCCGACGGGCGCTGTGGTCCCGAATGCGAAGGTCGTCTTGAAGGACGTGAAGACCGGCCTCACGAAAGAGACGACCTCGAGCGAGCGAGGGACCTTCTTCTTCCCAGACCTGGCCAGTGGGGTATATGAGATCACGGTGACGGCACCGGGGTTTCAAACCGCCGTCGTCTCCAACATCGTCGTCTCGACGAGTCAAACGACGGATGTGCGCGTTCGCCTGGAGATCGGTCAAATGACTGAGACGGTCGAAGTCGTCGGCGGCTCATCACCTGTGCTGGAGACGACTTCGCAACTGGTGGTGAGCACGATCCAGAAGGAGACGATCACACGGCTGCCTTTGGCCAACCGCAGTAACGTGCTCGCCCTGGCGCGGCTCGCTCCGGGAGCAGCTCCCGCCACAGGAGGCAGCACGCGATACAATAACTTGGCGGGTGGGGCGCTCAACGTCACCGTGGATGGGATCAACAACGCCTCCAACGGCTTCAAGAGTGGCGGGACGGTTTTTTACATGACCGTCCCCGTGCGACTCGGGGCGGTGGAAGAAGTTACCATCGAAACCGGGGGATTAGGCGCGGATTCCGGAGCGCAAAGCGGCACGAATATCAAGTTCACGACTCGACGCGGTGGAAGCGAGTACCACGGCAGTCTCTTCTATGAGCCTCAGAGCGAGAAGTTCAATGCCAATACATGGGCCCGAAATGCACAGGGCCTGCCACGCGTTCGGTTTCGCCGTCATGACTACGGAGGGAACTTTGGTGGCCCCTTGCTTCCTTTTGGTCCATTCAAGAAAAAGATGTTTGTCTTCGTGAACTTCGAGCGGCGATTACAACCCATGCGGGTCGCGAGCACGGTCACCGTGCCGACGCCGGAGGCGCAGCGCGGGATCTACACGTACATCGTCAGTGGCACGACGGATCAGGTGCGCACTGTGAACGTCCTCGAGCTGGCGGCGGCCAAGGGCTTACCCACGCGCCTGGATCGCGTGACTCAAGCCATCCTGGCCCTCCACAATGAGGTCCCGAAGTATGCGACGCCGATCCCCGATAACGATCTCAACCGGGACACCTACGCGTGGGATGAGGAGAACAACCTCTATCAGTATTTCCCCACAGTGCGGTTCGACTACCACATCACTCCGGGGCAGCAGTTCACGTTCACCTGGAACTACTACCACAGTTGGCAGCCGGGACAGCGGCGCCTTCCCGTGCCGGGCGTGAATCGCGTCAACCCCTTCCGCCTGGGATACTTCATCTGGTCCATGGCGTTGCAATCCACCATCTCCCCGCGAACGTTCAACGAATTTCGCTATGGCGTGCAGCACAGTGGCGATACCAACACGCGCGCCGAGTACGGCCTCTACTATCAATTCGAGGGGAAGCCGCTGCGGATTGGCACGACGCTGCCCTTCAACGTCGTGGTCCCGTTCATTGACCAACAGAACGTGACGGGACGGCATTACATCACGACGATCTACGACACGCTGACGCTCCATCGCGGCGAGCACACGCTCACGCTCGGCGGAAGCTTCCGCAAGACCGTCTGGAACGACACGGCCGAAGTCTTCCCACTGCCCACGTACACGACGGGGACACCTTCGGGCGATCCGTTGCAAGCCGCCACAGCATTCACGACCACGACGATTCCGGGGCTCAATCCCACGCAGCTGGGAGAACCCTTGGCCCTGTATAATCTCCTGGTGGGGCGAGTGGCCGCGGCAAACTTCACTCGCGTTGTGAATCCAAAGACCTTCCAGTACGACGGGTTCATTAACTACACGTGGACGAATTCCCTCATGGGGGGCGTCTACGCGCAGGATCGTTGGCGGGTCACGCGAAGCCTCACGCTGAATTATGGGTTGCGGTGGGAGATCCAGGGGCCGATGAAGGACGGCCAGGGGATCACAGCCGTCCCGGATATGGCGAGCGTGCTGAGGGGAGATGCACCGTTGCTCTACGTGGGACGCGTTCCGTACAAGACCGACTGGCGCAACCTCGCGCCGAATTTCGGCTTCGCGTGGAATCCCTCTCGAACGTCGGGTCTCTGGGGCAAATTCTTGGGCGATGCGAAGACGGTGATTCGCGCGTCCTATGGGATCATCTACTACGATGAGGGGACGCAGTTCTTCGCCGCCAACTTGGGGCCCAATGTGGGGAAGTTCGTCAACGCCATCCCCCTCATCCCGGGGCAGCCGGGACAGACGAACCTCCCGGCGTTCTACACCCTCTCGGACATCGTGGCGAATCCTCTGACGGTTCATTCGTTCGCGTTCACGACGACCGAGTACAAGAAGGTCATCAATCAAGCGGATCAGACGTTCGCGCGAACGATCAACGGCTTCGATCCCACGCTTCGCGCCCCTTACACGATCAATTGGAATTTCGGCGTTCAGCGCGAGCTGTGGAAGGATTCCGTGCTGGAGATCCGATACGTGGGGAATACCTCGAAGCTCTCTTGGCGCACCAGTAATTTGAACGAGGTGGATATCTTCGGGAACGGATTCTTGGAGGAGTTCAAGAACGCGCAGCGGAATCTCGCCATCAATCAAGCCGCGGGCGTGAACAGCTTCCAATATCGCGGGCTCCCGGGTCAAGTGCCGTTGCCTATCTTCGATGCGGCTTTCGGAGCCCGCGGTGGGGTTCCGCCGATCGCTCCCGGTTCGGGGTATCAGAATCCGACCTTCATCACTCAATTGCAGACCGGAGCGGCCGGCGCACTGGCCACGACGTTAGCCACGAATCCGAACTATGTGTGCCGGATGTTTGGCAGCGCCTTCAGCCCTTGCTTGCGGATCGATCCGCGCTATAACGCGCCTGGTCCTTACCCGATCAATTTCTTCTTGCCCAACCCGTATGTTGCCGGACGTTTGGGCTACGTGGACGATACCGGGTGGCACAGCTATAACGGGTTACAGGTCCAACTCCGGCAACGCCTCCGACGAGGGCTGACGTGGACGACGAACTACACGTGGAGCAAGAGCCTCACGAATCTCGCCGTTGATAATCAAAACCAAAGCCTCGACTTCCTGACCGTGCGTAATGTCCGCTTGAATAAACGGGTCTCGCCCTTCGACCTTCGCCATGTCCTTCAGTCGTTCGGAACGTATGACCTACCGATCGGGCGCGGACGGTGGGTGTCGATCAATAATCGCATCCTCAATGCAGTGATCGGCGGCTGGACGCTCGGCTCGATCTTCGTGTTCCAGACGGGGGCACCGATTCAGCTGACCGGTGGCTTCCAAACGGTCAACAATACGAACAACCCGGCCGCCAATGGCGTATGGTTGGCTCCAGGAGTCACGCGGAAGCAGATCGAGAGGATGTTCAAGGCGCCGCTCCAGCGGTTGACGGGTCGCGCGGGCATCACCGATTTGCAGCGCCTCGCTGTAGATCGGCGACTGATCGGTCCGGATGGGCGAGCGAATCCGCAGTACCTGATCCCGAATTCCACGCCGGGCGAGTTCGGACAGTTGATCTTCCTGCGCGATCGGAACACGTTCCAATGGGACGTCTCGCTCACGAAGGAGTTTCAGCTGGCGGAGAGGACGCGCCTCGAGCTGTTCGCCAGTTTCAACAACGTCTTGAACCATCCGCGTTGGGGATTCCCCAACGCCAACGTCTTCAGCACGACGTTCGGCGTCGTTGGCGCCCCGACCGGGAACCGAACGATCAATCTGCGAGCGACGCTCAGCTTCTAGTCGGAGAGAGAGTCTTGAGGCTCGGTCCGACAGCCTGTCGGACCGAGCTTCCTCAGGACGCTAGCTGGGTGATGTCTCTTTTCCCGTCGGCATCCACTCCGCGCCGATATCGCGGCGGTAGTGCATCCGCTCGAAGGCGACGAACGATGTGGCCGCGTAGGCGCGCTGGCGCGCTTCCGCGAGGGTGCGCCCGCGGGCGACGACGTTGAGGACGCGGCCGCCGGCCGTGAGGAACGATCCATCGGGCGCGCGCGTCGTCCCGGCGTGGAAGATCAGGACTTCGGAGAGACGTCGCACCTCTTCCAGGCCTCGAATGGGATAGCCGGTTTGGTGGGCCTCGGGGTATCCGCCTGAAGCCAGGACCAGACAGACCGTCGAATCCTCGCGCCATCGAGGACGAACGCGCGAGAGTTCGCCGGCTGAGAGCGCTTCGCCGATCTCCAGCAGATCGCTCTCCAATCGCGGCAGGATCGCTTGCGCTTCCGGGTCGCCCAAACGGACGTTATATTCGAGCACGCGCGGGCCCTGCGGCGTGAGCATAAGGCCGATGTAGAGGACACCCCGATAGGGGAAGCCTTCTTGCGCTGCTGCGCGCACCGTCGGCCAAGCGATCTCCCTCAGGATGCGCTCGTGGGTGGCTTCATCGAGAAGATGCGGCGTGGAGATCGCTCCCATGCCGCCGGTATTCGGCCCTTGATCGCCATCATACGCGCGCTTGTAATCCTGTGCCGGAGGCAGTGGCAAGACGAAGTCTCCATCGGTGAAGAGCAGGAAGCTGCATTCGCGCCCGATCAGGCATTCTTCCAGGACGACGCGCTCGCCCGCCGCTCCGAGCGCCTTCTCGACCATGAGCCGCTCGATCGTGGCTTCCGCTTCTTCCGGAGTATGCGCGAGACTCACGCCTTTTCCAGCGGCCAGTCCATCGGCTTTGATCACCACGGGGAAGTCGAATCGCCGGGAGGAGATCGCGCGGCGAGCTTCGGCCGCGGAGTCGCAGATCGCAAAGCGCGCCGTCGGGATGCCATGCCGCGCCATGAATTCCTTGGCGAAGGCCTTGCTCCCTTCCAGGCGAGCCGCGCGCGCATCTGGGCCGATGATCCTGAGCCCGCGCCGCGAGAACTCATCCGCGACGCCAAGAACCAGCGGCAGCTCCGGACCGACGATTGTCAAAGCCGCACCTTCGGCCTCAGCCACATCCGCCAGCTCGCGTGGATTCCCAACATCGGCGCGCACGCAGCGAGCGATCTCGGTCAGGCCGCCATTCCCCGGTGCCGCGAGAATCTCTTTGACCTCCGCACTGTGCGCCAAAGCCCACGCGAGTGCATGCTCGCGTCCCCCCGACCCGATGACCAATACTTTCATGAGGACCTCCGCCTCGCTCTCCGGCAACCATGCGATCGTCCAAGGCATCCGATGGTGGCATGGGCTGAGTTCGGAAGTCAAGCCAGCTCTTGTTGCTTGTCGCTCCCAGAGCTGGTAGGATTGTGGCGACGGAGGAGCCCATGATGAACTTACGCCGAAGGATCGCGACGTCATCCCACAGGATCCGACAGAGCACCCCACGCGATCTGCTGGATCGCGCGAGGACCCCATGGCGGGGGATGCCTTCTCTCGTGCTCTCGCTGATCGTCCTCATCGGATTCGTCGTGGTGAGCGCCTTGCCTCCTGAGGGCCAAGCACTCGTGAGCGAGCAAGCCGGCCGACGTCCTCCTCGACGCGAGCGACCGCAAGTGCCGGAGCAGCCCGCCGGGGGGGAACAAAAGCCCGCCAGCTCGACGTCACAATCCGGTGAGGGACAAAAACCCACACCGCGATCGGAGAAGGAGGCTCAGGCCGAGGGCGAGCCGATCCGCCTCAAAGCCGATCTGGTCACAGTGCCCGTCGTCGTCTTCGACAAGAAGACGGGGCGCGTGTACACCGGACTCCGGAAGGAGAATTTCACCGTCCTGGAGGACGGCGTGAAACAGGAGATCGTGACGTTCAATGGCGAAGAGTCGCCCATCACGCTCGTGATGCTTCTTGAGTACAGTCGGCAGATCGAGTGGTTCCGCGAGGAGGTGATCAATCCGGCCGGACTCTTCGTGACGCGCTTTGTGAAACCGGGCGATTACATCGCCATCGTCGCCTTCGACATTCGGCCCGCCGTCTTGACGGATTTCACCGATAGCCCGGCGCGCTTGCGCGAGGCCATCTACCTGCTCATTCGGAACTATCCGGCTTTCAGCGAGAGCAATCTCTTCGATGCCCTGAACTTCGTCTTACGCGGGGGAGAGCTGGACGGTGCCGAATATACGGGCTTGCAGGAGATCGAGGGGCGCACGGCCATTCTGCTCGTAGCTATTGGGATCGATACCTTCAGCAAGATCAATTACGACGAGGCGCGCAGGATCGTGGAGAACGCGGGCGTTCCCATCTATGCCATCGGCATTGGTGAACTGGCGTATCTTCTGCTTGAGCATCGGCTGCCGCCGGAATCTCGCCTCACCTTTTTGCAGGCGCAGAACACGCTGAAGACGTTCGCCGAGGTCACCGGTGGCCGCTTCTACAGCGTCCGGTTTCAGGGCGCCTTGCCTTCGGTGCTCGAATCCATCTCCGTCATGCTCCGCACGCAATACACGCTCGGGTATACGCCGACCAATCCCCGTCGCGAGGGAAAACGACGCCGCATCCAGGTCCTGGTGGATGTGGACGGCGACGGCAAGCCCGATAACGATCGCTTAGAAGTCCAGTACCGGCGCAGCTACATCGAGCCGAGGGAAGGGAAGAAATAGCGTCCTTCAGGCACCGTTGCTCTTTAGAGCGTGAACTCCACTGCTGTGCGGAAAGCTCGCCGGGATTTTTTGCTGATGGCTTCGCCTCACACGAGGCGCACGCAGGAAGGCTCAAAGAGCGCCTCACCCGCCTCGCCAAATGAAGAGGACATCGTAGCAGAAGCGGATCACCGTCGGTCGGTCCCCATACACCTGAGCGCGGTACCGGAGTTCATTCCCGTGCCGATCTCGACGCCGACTCTCCCGATACGTCAGCTCGATAGCTCGAATTCCCACTGCGTGCAGCGTCAGCAGCTCTCCAGCGTCCGTCTCTCCATTCCCGTTGCTATCCATCCACAGCCGAAGCTGCGAGAAGAGCGCATCGCGGGCATCCAGAAGACCATCTCGGTTGTCATCGTATTCCTTGAGCACCTCATATCCATTGAGCGCGCGTTCGCCTGACCGCAATCGCGTCACGTTCCCGAACATCTCCTGCCCATCATCCACGCGCCCGTTGCCATTACGATCCCACACCAGAAAAGCCTCGTCCGCTTGAATCCATCCCATGCGCACCGGACGTCCGGTTCCTAACAGATCGAATCGCACGCCCGCTTCAAGTCCCAACAGATGGAATCCATCCCCCCGTGTATCCATCACAAGCGGCGACAATCCGCCACAGCCACCGCATCCTGAGTCTCCCCCATCCACTGCCCCATCGCAATCGTTATCCACCCCGTCGAAGCACACGCCTTCTCCAGAGAAAAATTCCTCACAGCTCAAGGATCCACCCCCCTCCATCGCTCCCGGATTCACCGCCGAATCTCCATCATCGCAATCTCCATCTTCTGCTGTCCATCCATCTCCGTCCTGGTCCGTCCCGGAACGTTCGGTGATGCTTATGGTCCCACTCTGCCCGTTGACTCCAGGATTTCCAGAAGCGCCTGAATGACCTGAATCTCCAGGGGAACCTGAGTATCCAGATTGGCCATCACGGCCGCGACTTGAGGGGCACTGAAATCCACCGGCTCCTTTGCCGCCTCGCCCTCCGAGTCCTCCGATCCCCCCTCGCCCACCGATCCCTCCGTAGCCGCCACCTCCTGCCATTCCCCCAGCGGCTGTCGCGGAGATTTTCATCACGTCAAACCCTCTGGGATAGGTGACAAAGATGTTTCCGCCATTGCCGCCGTTCCCCCCATTGCCTCCCCTTCCGCCAT
>Ga0209289_100152_pt1 | contig 42014 bp, 34 predicted proteins | sample GXS110809BmetaG_FD_184121 | JGI IMG/M metagenome (GOLD analysis project Ga0209289, IMG submission 184121) | Hot spring microbial communities from Gongxiaoshe hot spring, China to study Microbial Dark Matter (Phase II) - GXS 110809B (SPAdes)... ...
GCAAGGACAAGGGTTGCGGGCAGACTTGAAGAGCGCAAGAATTCAGGCATCTAATTGTAGAGCGCAGGCTCTGTCCTGCGCCGACAAAAAATCGGCATGGGAAAGAGCCCTACAAGTCGGCATGGGACAGAGCACATGCCCTACAGTCTTAACCAACAAACCTTTGATGGATGGGCTGGTATAGGAAGAGATGGGATGAGGTTCGGGTTGAGTTGGAAGGGTATTTTTGCAACCATGCTTTTATGGACAACAGGACAAAATCCCACGATTTGCCTGTGTTTTCAGAACGCGCAAAACTATAGTAAAAAGCAGGCGATGAAACTTCGGAGATTGACAAATGAGGTGATGATGGTGAAACGGCGTGAGTTTTTGGAAACGACGGGAAAGGTGGTGCTTGGAATGTCGGTTGCGGGAGCGACGGAAACAACGCAGCGAAAATTGCCAGAGCCTGCACCTCACAAACTTCCCCGCTGGCGTGGGTTCAATTTGCTTGAGAAGTTCAATGTGGCATGGAATCGTCGTTTCGTTGAGCAGGATTTTGAATGGATTGCAGAACTGGGCTTTAACTTCGTCAGGTTGCCGATGGACTACCGTTGCTGGATTGAATCAGGCGATTGGACAAAGTTGCGAGAGGATGTGCTCAAAGAAATTGACGAGGCTATCAAATTTGGCGAAAAGTATGGCATCCATGTTTGCATCAACTTTCACAGAGCGCCCGGCTACACTGTCGCGCGACCGCCGGAACCTAAGTCACTTTGGGATGATGAAGAAGCACAAAAAGTTTGCGCGATGCATTGGGCTCACTTCTCAAAGCGCTACCAAGGTGTCCCCAACGCGCTCGTTAGTTTCAACTTGTTCAACGAACCACCGAACATTGACCCGCAGGTCCATCGCAAAGTTGTTGAGCGAATGATTGAAGCGATTCGCAAACATGACGACAATCGGTTCATCATTTGCGATGGGCGCGTTTGGGGCAATGCTGCTCCGACCGAACTTGTTGGTTTGGGGGTTGCTGCTGCGACGAGGGGTTATCAACCTTTCCGCATCACTCACTATAAAGCCGAATGGATTATGGGAAGCGATAAGTGGGCTGAACCTACTTACCCGCTTCGGGAAGGCAACTCCGTTTGGGACATCAACAGGCTGCGTGAGTTTTATAAGCCTTGGAAGGAACTTGAGCAAAAAGGCGTGGGCGTGATGGTCGGCGAATTTGGAGCATACAACAAAACGCCACACAAAGTTGTGATTGCTTGGATGAAAGATTGCTTGACAGTTTGGAAGGAGATGGTTTGGGGTTGGTCACTTTGGAACTTCAGGGGTTCGTTCGGGATCCTTGACAGCGGTCGCACCGATGTCGCCTACGAAGACTGGCGCAGTCACAAACTTGATAGAGCGATGCTTGAGTTGCTACAAGCGTTTTGATTTGCAACTTGATGTTAACTCAAAGGCGGTTAGACATGACGATAACATTGGTGACCTAAATTAGGAGTTCCTTGCCCTTAAGGGCCTGTTCTGGGAGGCTTAAAGTAGCCTTTTTGCAACTTCACTTTCCACTCTTGCTTCATTTCCTCTGGAGAAACAAACGGTTGTGTTAGCCTTTGAGTGCTCGTTCGCCACCATATTATGCCAGCAGCAATAGCGACAACTATGACCACAATAACAACAAACAGCCATGTTGGAATTTCCTGACGCACAACAATCACCTCCTTTTCCGACCCTCAACGAACCTTACCGTCAGGCATTCAGACACAACTTCTTGATAGTAAAGTTCATTATCATGGAGTGCCAAAAATGTCAGGCGGGCAGAAACGGACAGTTCCACCCCTCCAACGAGCCTTAAGGTTGAGAACATTATACCATTTTGCATGTCCATCAGCAAACACAAGATTTGAACCGCCCGTGTGCCTGCTGAACCTTTTAATGGCTTCGTCAAGGTTGTGAATACGAGGTGGGCAGCAAGTTAAAACTGATGGGTCATTCCAGCCTGGTCCAGGATTTGTGAATGACAGCCAAATGTGTATTCCCGTGTTGAGACATGCTGCTGCACCCAGAACCGCATGTCTACCATCGGAAATGACGACCGTCTCCACAGGAGCAGCCATTGAGGCGAGACGGGCTGTGGATGCCACGCCTCTACCGCACCAATCAAGCGGGTTCATTATCCTCTCGTTGTAGCCATAATCAAGAGGATGGGAATTTTGAGGTCTTCCCCATCTTTGAGGGTAACAAACGCTAACCCAGTTTCTCTCTGGGCTTGTAGAACTTGGACATTCAAAAAGTTGCCAATTTTTGTTGTAAGGGTGCAATTGTTCCCACCAAGCAAGTCCTCCATCGTCGTGTCCCCAGCATGGCCAGTGCCATGTAGGTAAGACCTCATCATAGTCTTGAGCATACATGGAAAGCGATATTCCTATCTGCCTTGCGTTAGAAAGACAAGCGGCTTGGCGCGCCTTTTCCCTTGCCCGAGAAAACACTGGAAACAGTATCGCCGCGAGAATGGCGATTATAGCGATCACCACGAGCAACTCAATAAGTGTGAAACCACGAAACTTCATGCACTGCATTTTCATGCACCTCCTTTGATTTTTTCTGCCCCAGGCTTATTGCTGTTCTGCCAAAACAGTCTCAAATCAATTTGTGGAAGTTTACCATTGCTGATTCAAACTCAAAGTTGCGAGCCATTTGTCATTTTGGAAATTGGGGCGTGTAAGTAGCGGATTCTCAAGCCAACGAACGCTGAGAATGATGTAGCGGGAATCGCTGAGTTTGTAGTTGTAACTGATACCGAACAAATTGGCGCTAATTGGTTTTGGTGTTTGGTTTTTCAATTTCGCCCACTCAAAGCGCCATTGAATTGTCTTGCTTTGCATCCATTCAAGAGCAAGTCGCCAGTCGTGAGTTACGGGCATCTGCGGGACTCCAATTTGCTCTTCCCATGACCCGATAAGTTTCCATTCTTTGCTCAACCAAAGTGTCAGATTTGCTTGATGGAGTTTGTAAGGCGCAAGTTGTTGTCGGATGAAAGGCAACTGTGGTGCAAGTGCCAAACCGCCGGTGAACCTGTGCCAATCCTGCTGCTGCCACTGCTGTCCCCAACCTTGTGGCATGTTGGTCAAGTTCGTGATGACAAACTGAGAGCCGTTTTTGTCAAGAGGAAGTATCATAGCAAATTCACGCATGGGGAGTTCGCCCTGCTGGTCTCGGAAGGCTGCTGCACCCCAAACTAACTTGCCTTTGCCAATGGGTATTGACAACCGCCAGACAGGAATTTCTCGCCCTTTGCCATCCCATTGCTCAACCTTCCAGTAGGAGAACCGCAAAGCAAGCGGTCGCGACTTTGTCGCTGGCAGTTCAATATAAACCCTTTTGTCACTGGCTTCCTTCTCGCCACCTTCGGCTTGACCGATTTGAGCGCCAATGTGAAAATCAGGTTTGCTGGCGACAAACCAAGTGGTTCGGTAACTGTCTGCTTGAGGGTTGATGACTGTCAATGGTGGTGTCCCCGCTTGCGGAACTGGTTGCGATGCTGCTTGGGCTGATTGAGTTAGTTGTTGTGCCGTTTGCTGCTGATGGACTTGGTCAAGCAAACTCATTCGCCAGTAACCAAAATGCCATGTCAAACCTTCTTTCTTGCTACTGGGCAACTGCACCGTCAGTTTCTCTTCGCTGCTATTTTTGTCATCCTCTCGTCTAACCCGACCAAGTTGAGCGGTCAACTTCAGTCGGTTCGGAACTGACCAATTCCAACTCAGTCGCCAACCTTTGGCATCTGTATTTGCTTGCGTATCCGCATTAAACCGAGAGAGTTGCCATTGCTGTATTCCTTTCTTCTCATCACCGAGTTTGACGGTCAAATCAGTTTGCTCTCGCTCGCCAATCGGCATTTCGGTTCGGGTAAGTTGTGTCATGATGGAAAAGTTTGGACGGGGTTGATATGCTAAAATGTGCTGGCGCGTCTCAACGCTGCCATTGACTTGTGGTTGCTTGTTCAGTTGAGTTGTCAATTGCCACTCAGAGGACAATCGCATTGTCAAGCGAGCGTTGACGGTTTCGCGTTGCTCTTTGCCTGTCTCTTCGTAAACCGACCTGTCAACGAACAAGACTAAAGGCTTCTTGTCGGGGGTTTGAATGACGGTTTGGGCAAAACGAGTATTGTGCTCAGTATCACCTTGTCTTGTTTCGGTAAAATGCCTTTGCAAGACAACTTGGACGCCTTTGAACAGCGGCAACTGTTGTGCTGTGTCCAACCGCAAATGCCGCTCAGTCACAGGTTTTTGGTTAGGCTCTTTGGGTTGCAATGTCCAACCACCAAAGGTAACGGTCATCGGCGGAATCTTGCTTTTCGGGTCGGCGTTAATTGTCAAGATAGTTTCGTGACCTTGCTTCTCTCGGAAAGGTTGAGGTGAATCTGGCATTGCTTCAGCGCTGCTTCTTGTGTGAATCAAGTTAATGTTTGGCGCAAGTTGCCATGTGAATTTATCCTGTCGCTCCTGCCAACCTGCTCGGCTCGCCAAATCGCTCAATCCGAGAGGTTTGAGTTGTTCAGAGTTCAAAGTTGGCATCACTTCATCTTCTGTTCGTTCCCAGCCCAATTTGCCACCAGCAAGGCTGACCGAATAAGTTTTGTGTTCAACCGCTTTGCCACCACTTTCATGCCTTGAGCGTCTGAACATAAGTTGCTCTTTAGGCGTCAATTGCCAAGAGAACTTTTGCCAAAGTGAAGACCAACCGAGCCTCGGTGCTACACCTTCCCAACCGATTGCCTTCAAGAAGTTGGGGTCAACGCCTTTTGATAATTGCTCCCGCTGCTCCTCCCATTGCAAGTTCCCACTAAGCAAAGTCACCTGTGTGCCAGTTCGTTGCAAAACGGTCTCGCCACTCTCATATCGGTAGCGAGTGATTGATAGGCTATCCTTCAGGTTGAACTGCCACTTCAACCCACTGTCACGATAAGCCCAACCGATTTTCGGCAAATCCTTCTCCAAACCGACAGCCTTGAGGAAGTTGGGGTCAATGCGAGCAGTGCTTTCATTTCGTTCGCTAAATTTCAGTCTGCCGCTGAACAAAGAAAGTTGCAGCAAGTTGCGTGTAATGTCAGTTGTGCCATTGCTTAACTTAAACTTCTCGCTGCTGAACCCATCCTTTGCATTGAACTTAAATGCAAGTTTTTCGCTACCCTTCTTCCAACCAATCAGTGGGATAAGCGACTGAAGACCGAGCGCTTTTAACCCTTCTGGGTTAGTATCCTTAACGACATCTTCCTTCTGCCTTTGCCAGACGAATTGCTCTTTGCCCAAGACTATACTTGTGTTGCTTCGCTTAACTGCTCCACCAGTTCCAGAAATGTCTCGGCGCTCAAAAGCAAATTGAACACCTTTGTTTTGGTAACCTGCTTGCAAACCTTCTTGCTTGAAGTTGCGCCAGAGTTGCCAATTGCCGACTTGAAAAGGTGCTTGCCTGTTTCCTTGTCCTTGTTGCAATATCAAAGCGCGTTGGATGACTTGCTGTTGAGCAGCACTTGTAGGTGCGGAGAATTTATCCATGTCTTCGGCATGAACTTTATCCCATTGGAAAGTCAGGTGGTAGTTACCGATGCTGAAAGCGCGAGTTTCGGCAGACCCACCGTTTTGTCCCGTTGTCATGTTCAAGAAGGCTTGAAATGATGTTTTGCCGTCGGGTTTCCACTCCGCTTCCCCTTGTCGGACACGGACACCAGCGAAGGCATTAATTGGAACTTGCAACCCAGTTTCAGCGGCAAGTTTCTTTGCGAAATCGGGAGTCGCTGGTTGGAACTTCGGATCGGCTTCAGCGTAATGCAAATTTGCTTTGAATTGACCATCTCGGCTCTGATAGCCGATACTTTGATGGAAGAATTCGCCTTGCCAAAGGATGAAGGAAGAACGCTCCCAATCATTACGAAATGCTGAAGGTGAACGAAACCTCATTGCGAGTGAAGGTGGTGTGAACAATTTCAAAGCATTGGATGTGTCATTTCTGTCTTCTGGGAATGAACGAGGGATGACAGCACCACTACTTAAAAGCGTGGAACGAAATTGAAACTCGCCCATGTTAAGTTGAGTGCTGCCACCAATGACTGTTCGCCCAACCATAAACTTCCTTTGCTGTGAACTTCTTTGGGGCGGTGGCAAATAATCTCGGAAAAGACTTAGCGATAGAGACTTGGAAAAAGGCAACATTGCAGAGAAACTTTTTGGGTCAAGCGTGTTTGGTTTTGCTGTCAAATCCTTCGGCACAAAACTTTCACTTTGAGCAAAAACAAAAGAGGTGACGACTGCCACCAACCCGATTGTTAGCACCAAGTTTTTCATTCTCATGGCAGCATCACCTCACTTACAAAGTTTATCACACGCTACCATGAGAAGCCGAAGCGCAAGAGAGGGATTGCAGCGGTGTGGCTTCGGTAGCGCTCAGCAGCAAGGGGGATTGAAAGATCAGGCACCAAGGCTTTCTCTTCGGATGGCTTAATGGGTCGCTTCTCTGGCGGAACGGTCACAAAGGCAACACCAGACTGCTGGTAAAGTCGCTGAGATGGCGGTATGACAGTCAGTTTTAATTGCGGAGGCGTTATTGGCAATTCATCGTCAATGGTCACAGGAGGCAAAGCCACCAATTGACGAGGTTCAGAATGAGGTTGAACCATGACAGGCGCTTGAGACATTTGAGGTTCAGGTCTGGCAATATCTGGTTCAACTTTCGTCTGGGCAGCAATGGATTCACTGGGAGCAGAAACGATAGGCAATTGCCGAGTTTCTGGCTCAGGGGCTTTGGCAACGACAGGTTCGCTGACTTTCTGCTCAGGCTTTTGCTCTTGGACTTCTCTTTGTTCGGGAGTTTCAGGCACATCCAAAACTTTTTTGCCAATGGGCTTTTCTGCTCTGACCATGTAGATTGGTTGCACTTTCAGTTGAGGCAATTGCCCCCGCTTTGGCAATTCAGTGACTTTGATTTCAGGCTTTTGCGGCGAGGGAGCAAAATGAGGTGATGGCTTTGACTCAATAGCAACTTTGGACTTAACAGGCTTCGGTGAGTATTGATGTTTGAGGTTTGGCAATACCTGATGTCTGACTGAGTGGACAACAACGGAAGGAGTTCGCAAAAGTGAAAGAGCAAAGAACGCTAAAATCGCCGCTGCTGCAGCGACAGGAAACACAATCCGCCAGACAAAAGGCGCAACAGTTGGTCGTTTCCTCATTTGCCTCAAACGGGCTTTAAGGGCTTCCTTCTCCGCTTCCGTTGCTTTCAATTGTGGTAGTGATCGGAGAAGTTGAACAGTTTGCTCAGCGTGCCACAACAAAGATTGGCAACGGTCGCAGTTAGCAAGGTGGACAATGAGGCTTGCAACTTCCTTCTCTGACAAGTCACCATCAATCCAACGCCAAATATTCTCCTCAGCGGTTGCGCAAGCCAGGTCAGGAACGGCACGAACATTTTGCAGCACCATCATCAATTCAGTTTGCTCTTCAACAGTTGAAGAGATAGTTGGAAGTTGCTTCAACAAAGCGAAAAGGCGTTGCCATTTGCGCCACTCAGAATTACAAAGTCCACATTCTTGCAAATGCCTCTCCAAATCCACCTGCTCCTCTTTTGACAAACTATCTGCCAAAACCATCAACCTGCGTGCCCAGTCGCAGGACACCAAAAGCACCTCCTGAAAAATTTGCTTGCCAGTTTCTTGGACAACCGATAAGAGGCGAAGTTGCAAGATTTTCCAGCCAAGTAGCCAATATCAAAACTATCTTGTGGTGAAAGCAGCACTGCGCTTTCAAAAGGATTGGCAATGGGGACAGAATTTGGGGACATTGAAGCCAAAGTAGTTAGGAGTTACGCAGTTGGATGTAAGGGCGGCTGCTAAGCCGCCCGCAAGGGCAGTTTTAACCCCTTATAAAGGATGTTTTCGGGCAGACTATCATCTGCCCCTACAAAAATGACACCAACTGCGTAAGTCCTACAAATTTTGCTTCGTCAGGTTAAGCAACTGGTCAAGTAATTGCTTAATTTCACTTTCATCGCTGCTTTTCTGCTGCAAATATGGTTGGATGGTGCGATGTTCAATTCCCCTTATTGTAGCATGCATAAACGAGCACCAACAAAATTTTAAGCGAAAAGCACAAACCTCAAATCGCACGAGGTGACTGTTGATGTTTATCGGTGTCGTGACGATTCAAGGCGATTTTGCTGAGCACATGGAAGTGCTTCGCAGGTTGAATGTTCAAACAAAAAAAGTTCGGCTGCCAGAAGACCTTGAAGGCATTGATGGCGTTATCATTCCCGGAGGCGAGAGCACAACTTTAGGGATAGTTGGGACTCGCTACGGACTTTTTGAGGCTTTGCGTGAGCAGATAGAGGAAGGCTTGCCGGTTTTCGGAACTTGTGCTGGCGCTATCGTTTTGGCGAAAACTATTCTTGAAAGCAACCAACCAAGAGTTGGCGTTCTTGACATCGTTATCAACCGAAACGCTTACGGTCGGCAAAAGGACAGTTTTGAAGCCGACATTCTTGTCCCCAAGTTGGGAGAAGTTCCTATTCGCAGCGTTTTCATCCGTGCGCCAGTCATTGAAGGGATTGGTGAAGGTGTTGAGGTGGTGGCAAAATTTGAGGGCAAACCCGTCTTTGTCCAACAGGGAAAAATAATCGCCACAACCTTTCACCCCGAATTGACTGACGATACGCGCATCCACCGTTATTTCCTTCGGCTTTGCAAATCTTAGCGAAAGTGAGGGATAAGGTTTGGAAGCGATAACTTTGCACCAACTAATTTTGCTGGCAATTGTGCAAGGTCTGACAGAATTTTTGCCAGTTTCAAGCGATGGGCATTTGGCTTTGGCTGAGCATTGGCTCAAGGTATCCGAAGGCATTAGGTTGCCTGTGACAGTTTTCCTTCACTTTGGGACTTTGCTTGCTCTTTTGTTTTACTTCCGCAATGAGTTGGCGATGATGTTTCGCGGCGTTTTCAGAGGTGACATAGAAGGTCGTAAGTTGCTCATTTGGGTCGTCATCACCAATATCCCAACAGCAATAATTGCGCTCGCTTTGAAGCAGGTAGTTGAACAAACCCTCGGAACACCAAAGTTTGTTGCCATTTTCCTTTTGCTGACGGCTTCTTTGCTATTTGCAAGTGAGCAAATTGCGGCAAACTACAAAAACCATCAACCTTTAGACTGGTGGAAGGCTATTTTGATTGGCGTTGCTCAAGGTCTGGCTGTTTTCCCAGGTCTTTCACGCTCTGGAACAACCATAGCAACAGGACTCTTTTGCGGTTTGAAACAAAAACAGGCAGCACGGTTCGCTTTTGTGGTCGGAATACCCGCAACACTGGGGGCTAACTTGCTGGAAGCAAAAGACATTGCTGAAATTCAAGTGGAGACATTGAATTTGGCTTTTGCCACATTGGTGACTTTCGTAGTTGGACTGATAGCAATTCATTGGACATTGAAGGCAGTTCAGATGGCAAAGTTGCGTTGGTTCAGCGCTTACTGCTTAGTTGCTGCCATAGTTGCTTGGTTCACTGGCTGACAATTGGTGGCAATTTTGTCAAGACGATGACCTCTCGCAACTCGTCAAGTCGGAAAAGGGGACGGACTTTGACAGTTGGCGGTTCAGTATCTGCCCTGACAGAAATTACTTCGCCGATAGGTATGCCTTTTGGGAAAATCCCACCTAAACCTGATGTGACTAAAATTTCGCCCTTTTTCGGTATGACATGTTGAGAAAGGTGAATCAACTCGCAATGGAATTTACCTGTCCCTTTTAAAATCCCATGAACGCCTTTGTGTTCGGTCAGTGAAACCCCTGTTGCGCTATGCCTATCGGTGATGAGAAGGATAACACTGTGATGTGCCCTAACTTCCAAAACCCGACCTACCAAGCCTTTGTGGCAAAGGACAACAGCACCTTGAGGTATTCCATCCTCACTCCCCTTGTTGATGATCACTGTGTGAAACCAATTGCTACCTCCAATAGCAATGACTTCGGCAGCAGTGTATGGTTGACCGATGCTTTCGGCGAGCCCCAGAAGTTGCCTCAGCCTTCTGTTTTCTTCACTCAATTCTCGCACTTGCCAACTTTTAACCCAAAATTCAGCCAGTTGAGAGCGTAGTTGCTTCAGTTCGTTGCGAAGTTCGTCATTCTGAAAGATTCTTTGCGGAAATGAAGCCACAGCATCACCGAAAGCCGAGACTACAGAAATCGTGCTGACTATCCCTAAACTTAAGGCATCCAGCAGCGAAGCGATAAAGTTCCTTCCAAAAACAAGAAGCAAAAGCAAAAGGCTAAAAGTTACACCACCGAAAAAGGCTTTTGTTAGAGACAGTTGTTGACGCTGTGTTCCCCTTCGGACATACATTCTTATCGCCCCGATGGAATGCTTTATGCTCCGCGCCCGTTAAGTGCTCGGAAGAAAAGTTCATCTTCAACCATGCGACCCGCACCCAGGGCAACACAACTGAGAGGGTCTTCAGCGATGTAAACAGGCGTGCCAGTTTCTTGCATGAGCAATTTATCAAGCCCTCGCAATAATGCTCCACCTCCGCATAAGGTGATACCGCGATCCATGATGTCGGCTGCAAGTTCTGGAGGTGTTTGCTCCAAGGTCAACTTAACGACATCAACGATTTGGCTGATTGGTTCTGCGATGGCTTCTCTGATTTCTTCGCTCCTCAAGGTTATGCTCTTAGGCAGACCTGTGACCAAGTCTCTACCTCTGACATCCATCTTCAACTCCTTTTCAAGAGGGTAAGCAGAACCGATATGGATTTTAATTTCCTCCGCAGTTCTTTCACCGATGAGCAAGTTGTAGGCTCTTCGGACATAGTTCATGATTGCCTCGTCAATTTCGTCGCCTGCAATTCGGATAGTGTTGGCAACCACAATTCCGCCCAAGGAGATGACCGCAACTTCCGTGCTGCCGCCACCTATGTCCACAACCATGTTACCGATGGGTTCATTGACAGGCAAACCTGCCCCAATGGCTGCAGCCAAAGATTCCTCAACGACATAAGCATCAATAGCACCAGCCTCTTTCGCTGCTTGAATAACGGCTCGCCTTTCAACTTCAGTTGCGCCTGATGGGATGCCAACGACAACTTGCGGGTAAACTAAGTAACGACGACGGTGAACTCGGTGAATGAAGTAACTGAGCATTTTTAGTGTTGTGTCGTAATCGGCGATTGTTCCGTCTTTAAGTGGGCGCTGAGCGATAATTCGTCCAGGAGTTCGTCCAACCATCCTTTTGGCTTCTTCACCGACAGCGCAAATTCTACCAGTCTCAGTATCAACGGCAATGACTGAAGGTTCTCGCAGCATGATGCCTTTTCCTTGCATGTAAACGAGGGTGTTGGCGGTGCCAAGGTCAATTCCCAAGTTGCGCGAGAAACCTCTCAACAATTTCCGAACCGTATAAAGCATTTGTCAATCCCTCCTCACAGCATTAATCCCCGTTCTTTTAGGCTCACGAACACTCCTTCGCCAATGATGACATGGTCCAAAACCTCAATGCCAAGCAATTTACCTGCATCCACAAGTTGCTGGGTCAACGATATGTCTTCAGGGCTTGGTGAAGGGTCTCCGCTTGGGTGGTTGTGGACAAAGATTACCGCTGCTGCACTTTGCCGAATCGCTTCTTTAAAACACTCGCGAGGGTGAGCCAAAGAGGCATTCAAAATGCCCACTGAAACGGTCACGACATCAATCACTGTGTTTCTGGTGCTGAGCAGAACTGCCCGCAAATGTTCTCTATCAAGGTAGCGCATTTCCGACATGAGCAGACGAGCGACATCGGAGGGAGAGCGTATTGTAACCTTTTCGGTGCGCCCAGTTTCAAAAGTTCGCCTTCCTATCTCCATCGCTGCTTTGATTTGACACGCTTTCGCCATTCCAACACCTTTAACTTCAGCGAGTTCCGATAAAGAGCACTGATGCAATCCATGCAATCCGCCAAATTGGTAAAGCAATCTTTGAGCCAACTCCAAAGCAGTTTCATTCTGGTTTCCCGTTCTCAAGATGATGGCAAGGAGTTCGGCATCAGATAGAGACCTTTCCCCATCTCTGACTAATCTTTCACGGGGTCGGACTTCTGGTGGCAAATCTTTCAATGTCCAACGCCCCTTGTCCTTATCCTTCACATTCTCCCACACTCCTGATTTCAATCGGATATTGAGTAAGGCGCAGATTAATCAACACCAGCGGAGGGGGCGGGATTCGAACCCGCGAACCCCTTTCGGGGCGCCCGGATTTCAAGTCCGGCGGGGTGCCTGGCTCCCCAACCCCTCCGACTGAAAGATACCGATTACCATTTTAGCACTTCAAAAAAGGTCAACCGTTCTTTACTCAAAAGGTTGTTGGTGGGCTTTGTAGGGCAGGGGCTCTGTCCCCTGCCGACGAAATTTGGAAAGTCGGCGGGGCATGGAAGCCCGCTCTGTCCCCTGCCGACGAAATTTGGAAAGTCGGCGGGGCATGGAAGCCCCGCCCTACATAAGTCACCAACAAAGTTGGGTAAAGAGCAAGGTCAACAATCTTTCCCTACATCTTCAAAGCCATTGTCAATTGCGCTTCCGCTACCGTCCTCTCATTGACGAATGCTTCAGCCTTGACAAAGCATATGTTCGTTCTGACGGCAGTCACTTCCGCACAAACGACAAGTTGGTCACCTGGCACTACTGGCTGACGGAATCTCGCCTTTTCTATACCGACCAAGTAACCTGTCAAGCCTTTGTTTTCAGGTGCACTCAAGATTGCGATGCCACCGACCTGAGCCATGCATTCCAAAATCAACACACCAGGCATCACTGGTTCGTTTGGGAAGTGACCTTGAAAAAACCACTCGTTGATGGTCACATTCTTAACCCCAACGGCTTTCTTGCCCGGTTCAAGTTCCGTCACTTTGTCAACCAAAAGGAACGGAAACCGATGAGCCAATAACTCCTGAATTTGCTTTACATCCAAACCGCATGGCGCTTCCACCATTACGCTCTCGCCTCCTGTTCCACCCGTTGCCATAAAATTTGGCACAACCGAAAATGATGTGTATGTCCACTGGAGCGGGCATAAATCTTTGCCTGTAGCCTAACTCCAAGCAGCATAAAATCGCCCATTAAGTCTAACAACTTGTGACGGGCAAGTTCGTTGGGGAAACGCAAAGGCACTGAATAACGGTCAGGGAAAATGACAACCGCATTTTCCAAACTCCCGCCCTTTGCTAAACCTTGCTCCCATAAAGGCTGAACCTCTTCCCAGAAACCAAAGGTTCGTGCTGGTGCAATTTCCGTTGCAAAACTGTCTGTTCGCGAATCAAAGATTGCTTCCTGCATACCCACTAACGGGTGCTTGGTCATGAAAACATAATGGGCACTAAAAGCATCGCTCGGCTCAACAGTCACAACAACCTCGCCATGTTCAATTGCAACTTTTCCTGGGACGAAAGAAGGAACAGGTTCATCCAAGTCAACGATACCCGCTGTTTCAAAAGTGTCAACCCAAATTTTTGCGCTCCCGTCGCCAATGGGAAGTTCAACCCCGTTAACTTCAACGAGCAAGTCAGTTACACCCATGCCGAAGCAAGTTGCGAGCAAATGCTCAACCGTTTGAACCGCAACTCCGTCTTTTTGAAGCACGACACGACGCTTTGTCTCCGATACAAAAGGCACCAGAGCGGGGATTGTCGCATTCCCCTGAGTGTTACTGACGCGAAACAAAATTCCTGCCCCAGCATTGGCTGGGTGAAGCCACACGGATGTTTTCTCGCCGGTATGTAATCCGATGCCTGTCACATTAACAGAAATGCTCAAAGTTTTTCGGTTCATCTTTCGCTCACCTCAAAGCCTTGTCGTAAGCCTCCAACAATTGTTGCAATGTCTGTTGAGGTGTAAAGGTTTTGGCGCGCTCTAAAGCGCGACGGCGTAAATTTTCCCGAAATGCTGAATCAGTCCAAAGGGCTTCCATTGCTTGAACGATGGCGTCAAGGTCATAAGGATTAACGAGCAAACCTGCATCCCCGACGACCTCTGGCTGCGCTCCTGTGTTGCCAGCGATGACTGCTGCACCGCAAGCCATCGCCTCCAAAAGTGGTAGACCGAAACCCTCGTTAAGGGAAGGCGAGACGAAAGCGGTGCAAGCACTGTAAAGTAACGGCAGATGTTCTTCAGGCACGAATTGCAACCAACGAACTCTTGGTTCACCAGTTAAAATGCGGCGAGTCTCATCCCAAAAAGGCAAAACAAACCCTGCAATAATTAGTTGAGCATCGGGATGCTTTTTGTTCAAACGGGAAAAAGCATCTAAGAGTCTTCCAATATTTTTGTTAGGCTTTGCTGTCCCGACGAATAATAGAAAGTTGCCATCTATGCCATAAATTTCCCGTAACGCTTCTTTCGCATTGGCTCGGGGGTGCCATTTCTCATCGGCATAAGGCAAAACGACACTGATGCGTTCTGGTGAAATTTCCAACTTCTCAATCAAATCAGTTTTTGTGGCTTCCGAAATAGAGATGTAGTGGTCAGTTCGGCTTCGCAAAGACGGCAAAACCCCCTTAAGGATAAACCGGCGACTTGGTGCGTCAATAAGGAAGATGTCTTCTAGCCACATAATATCGCAGACAGTTACAACCTTTTTTGCTTTCACCCACCGCAACAGCGGAGGGATGTAACTCTGATAAAAGTGCACCAAGTCAATTCGGTCAAGGAGTAACCAAAAAGGGACAACTAACCTCAGCCATGCTCGCCATTGATATGACCGCCAATGGATGAACGATGGCAATTCATCGGGTTTGGGTGGTTCAGTAAAGTAAAAGTAGTAAGCGTGTTGGCCTGGCATTTGCATCAATAACTTCAGATATTGCCAACCAACATTTTCCACACCCGTTCGCTGCGTTTTCATCAAAGGTCGGGCATCCAAAGCAATACGAGCCATTTACCTTTCACCTCTTAGGGGCTTAATTTGGCGGTAAGGGCTAAATTAAGCCTAACACTTTTTTCCGCAAATGTTGTCGGCAAACTTCCTAAGCCAGTGACATGGTTGATTGAGAACCAGCAAACTTTTAAGTGAAAAGCACTGGCTATGTTCGCAGTTTGCCTTTAAGTTAGCCACGCAAAAGGTGATGTTAATGAGACGAAGCGATGTTCTCATTATTGGCGGTGGAATTATCGGTGTTTGTTCGGCTTACTACTTAGCAAGGCATGGTCTCAAGGTCACATTGGTTGAGCAAAATGAAATTTGCTCTGGAGCATCTTATGGCAACACTGGCTTAATCGTCCCAAGCCACAGTTTCCCGATTTCTGCACCCGGAGTAGTAGCAAAAGGGTTGAAATGGTTGCTCAACATGGAAAGCCCGCTTTACATTCGCTTCCGATTTGACATTGATTTGCTTGCTTGGCTTTGTAAATTCTGGCGTTCGTGCACAGAGGAAAATGTCAAGCGTTCCCTTCCACTACTTGCAGCGCTGCAAAGGGATAGTTTGAGCCTTTTTGAGCAATTTGCTTGCAACGGTTTGAAATTTGGCTTTCAACGAAAGGGGACGATGACGGTTTTCAAAACCCAACAAGGTTTTGAAGAGAGCGTTAAGGAAGCAGAATTGCTGAGGAAACAAGGAATTGAGTTTGAAGTTTTATCCGAAGAAGAGGTGCGCAAAAAAGAACCGTTGGTGAGCGAAAGTGTTATCGGAGGAATTTACTTTCCCGGCGACGCTCACCTTGACCCAGCCAAGTTCGTCTTGGCAATTGCAGAGCAAGTGAAGCAGATGGGTGCGGACATCTTCACCAAATCCAAAGTCGTTGGGTTTGAGGTGAAAGGCAGGCATGTGGTTTCGGTTCAGACAACAAAAGGCGAGCATCAAGCCGATATGGTGATTTTAACTGCTGGCGCTTGGTCGCCAAACCTAACACGCAGTTTGGGCGTAAAACTGCCAATACAACCCGCAAAAGGTTATAGCATTACCCTTTACGAACCCGACAGAATTCCTTCAATCCCACTCATGTTGAACGAAGTTAGAGTTGCTGTTACCCCTATTGACGGTCGTTTGCGGCTTGGTGGGACTTTGGAACTTGCTGGCTTGGATTTATCAATAAACCAAAGACGATTAAACGCCATCAGGCACGGCGTTGAGCAATACTTGCTGTCAATAAAGTGCCAAAGAGAGGAAGTTTGGTGTGGATTGAGACCTTGCACTCCTGACGGATTGCCGATAATCGGGCGACCATCAAAACTTGACAACTTATTCATCGCTTCAGGGCACGGGACTTTGGGAGTGTCCCTTGGTCCGATAACGGGTAAGATTGTGGCTCTATTGGTTTGCGGCGAAACCGTTGACTGGGACCTTCAACTTCTATCACCTGACCGTTTTGAGTGAACTTCGGTTGTATTAAAGTTGGTCAAACGGGCGCAAAATTTTACAATGCTTGAAGTGTTCAAAGGAAAAGAGGTGGGGTCTCGTGATTATTCGCACTTTTGCCTATGCCAGAATTGCTTTGATTGGCAACCCGTCCGATGGCTACTACGGCAAAACCATCGCTTGCACTATCCGCAACTTCAAAGCGCAAGTCACCCTTTGGGAAAGCCCAACCCTTGAACTTGCCCCTCATCCGCGCAACGACCCAACTAAGTTTGAAAGCCTTGACAATTTGAAAAGAGTTGCGGAGCGAGACGGTTACTATGGCGGATTGAGGTTGCTTTTCGCCACTTGCAAAAAATTCAAGGACTATTGTGACGAGAAAGGAATCTCGATTCCCGAACGCAATTTCACCATCACCTACGAAACCGACATCCCTCGCCAAGTTGGATTAGGTGGCTCAAGTGCGATAGTGACTGCCGCATTCAAAGCGTTAATGCAGTTTTACGGTTTGGACGAGTCTCATATCCCCAAACCTATCCAACCGAACCTCATCCTTAGTGTTGAGCGCGACGAACTTGAAATTGCGGCAGGGTTGCAGGATAGGGTCGCTCAAGTTTACGACACGCTTGTCTACATGGATTTCAACCGCAAGTATATGGAGCAATGGGGGCACGGTCTCTACGAAGAGATGGACAGAAGTTTGCTCCCGCCTTTATTTCTCGCCTACATCATCAAGCCATCTTTTTCTGGTCGCATCCACTCAAACTTGAGGGCTCGCTATGAGATAGGAGAGCCAATCGTCCTCAAGGCAATTGAGGAGTGGCGGCAGTTGACGGATGAAGCGAAGGAGGCACTTGAACAGAGGGATTACCAACGATTTGCGAAACTCATGGACCGCAACTTTGACCTAAGGCGAGAGGTTTTGGGAGATGCCGCAATCGGCAAGGAAAACCTGGAGATGATTGAAATCGGTCGCAAGTTGGGTGCTCCGACGAAATTCCCAGGTTCCGGAGGGGCGGTCATCGGAATTTACTGGGATGATGACCACTTTCGCAAACTCCAAAAAGCCTACAATGAGAGAGGCTACGCTTGCGTGAAAGTTGAGGTGTGAGTGTTCAACAAAGGGGGAAAGCGACGATGAACAAACTCATCCAAAAAGCAGTTGTGCCAGCAGCAGGGAAAGGGAGCCGATTACTGCCGGCGACTAAGTCGCAACCGAAAGAAATGCTTCCTGTGGGGAGAAAGCCAGTCATCCAATATGTCGTTGAGGAACTCGCGAAAGCAAATGTCAGCAATGTCCTCATCATCACGGGTCGCAAAAAGCGAAGCATTGAAGACCACTTTGACGAGGACGCAGATTGGGGCGAACTTGAAGATGAATTGCTTCCTTCCGCTGCGAAGTTGGGTGTGCAGATTTTCTATGTAAGGCAGAGCCAGCCGCTTGGTTTGGGACATGCAGTTTCACTCGCGCAAGAGTTCACCGGTGGCGAGCCGTTCATCGTCTCACTCGGCGACACGATCATTTGGACACCGCGTCCCGGTTCGTTATTGCAAAGAATGATGCAGGCTCATCTGGAACTCAAAGCCGCAGCCACAATCGCTGTTGAAACAGTCCCAAGACAACATGTCTTCCGATACGGCATAGTTGCTCCCGCTCACTCAGAAAAAACTTCTGTGGGCGAAGCAATGAGGTTGTCGGACATCGTGGAAAAGCCTTCTGTTGAGGAAGCACCAAGTTGTTTCGCCGTTGCTGCCCGATACATCTTTGAGCCGGTCATTTACGATGCCTTGCGTGAAACCCCACCTTCGCTTGGTAATGAAATCCAACTCACTGACGCAATTCGCTTGCTTGTCCGAGAGGGTTACCCAGTTTACGCATTGCCCCTTGAACCCGACGAGCAGCGATGGGACATCGGCAATTTTGAAAGTTACTTCAAAGCCTTCGTTCAAGTTGCGATGATGGACGAGGAATGCGGGAGCGAAATTCGCGAATTCGTGAAGGAACTGTTGGAGAAACCATTTTAGGAGTTACGCAGTTTGATGTAAGGGCGCATGAAATGCGCCCGAAAAAGCGGGCGTGTTTCACACGCCCCTACAAGACAGCATAATGAGTCACCAGTAAAAGGGACTTCAGCCCCGAAAAAGGGAAAAAGATGGCGATTTCTGATTGGTTGCGATTAATGTTGCTCCTGAAAAGGATGCCGACCGGGTAAGTCCAAACCATGATTAAACTTGCGGCAGCCTGAAAATGGGATACTGTCCTTTTAGCCTGAAGACATCAAAGTGGCGGTTCAAAAGCAAACGCTCTTGTCAAGTTCAACCGTTCCATGACCGCAAAGGTAGTGGCGTCAACATAACTGAAGTCCTGATCTTCGTAAGTCCGCAAGATTTCCAACGCCCGTTCTTCATCTGATGAAGTGACGCGAACGAGATATGTCGTGCCGTCTGAGATGCTGTAAAGCAGTCGCTCAAGGAAAGCGAAAGCAGCATGTCGCCCCAGCCTCAAAAGTATCAATCCGTAAGTTTCCGCGACAATGAAATTTGTGACCACCCAAACAACCTTTTGGCGACTTAACTGCTCAGCGAACTGAATTGCTTCCAAGTGATGGGTATCGTTTGCGTCAACCAAGGCGTAGTGGGCGCTTGTGTCAACGAGGGTTGCGTTCCTCCCAATCCTTGACATAAACCCACTTATCATGTTCCTCACTTGCAGCACCCCCAGGACCTTTGGCAATGCCCACTATTGAACGCCACCAATCCCAGTCCTTTTGTCTCCTATTCCTTTTGCGTTTCAACTGCGACAGCACCCATTCTCTGTCCTCATCGCTCAGTTGCTTAAGTGCCTCAAGCACTTGCTCTTTCGTCAATTTGGGAGCAACTTTCGCTTTTGCCATGGCAAACTCACCTCGTCGTTTTCACTCACCGACAATTTTGCCATCGGTCTTTTGAGGCTTAAGCCCTTCGCTCGTCCAAACCGGGACGAAGGGACAAGGCTCACGCAAAATCAGGGCTCGGATTCTGTCGCCATAGTCAAGAAGCCAACGAGTCGCTTCCGTCAAATTTTCGCTGTCATGAGAAGAAACGATTTGAGTGGGAATGTCAAGGGCATTTAGAAGCCGTTCAATTTGCACAGGTTGAACGAACTCGCCTGAAGCGTTGAACCCACTTCCGGGATGGGGTTGACCACCTGTGAAGGCGGAGCCACCGTTGTCCAAAATGATCAAACCCACAGGTGCTTTCAACCAAACAGCGTTGACAATCCCGTTAAAGGCGCTGTGAAAGAAATCGCTATCACCAACGAGGGCGATGTAACGGCGATTTGACAAGTTCTCAAATTTAGACAACGCGGCGACGAAATTAACCGAACCGCCCATGCTGTGTTTGATTTGCACCAGCCTGTAAGGTTCGCCAATAGCAACTATGGCGCAGCCGGGGTCAGCCGCAACAACCAATTCAATGCCCATTTGCTTGGCTGTTCGCTTTAGAGCGTCAAGGAGTGGCGGATAGGGGCAACCATCGCAAAACTTCAAACTGAAACCTTGAGGTCGTTGCTGGTCTGACAGCGAATCGGTTGAATCCGGCGAAATAGAAGCGAAGTTGCGAACTGCTTTGCCAATTTGTCGCAAGGTCAATTCGCCGACCGTCGGCAACTCGCCTGTCAACTTGCCCCTAATGACCGCTGGCAGCATCGCTTCCTTAGCGAGCGCTTTCACAAGCAACTCAACAACGGGCGCACCTTCTTCAACAACCAAAACAACGGACTTGCCAGACAAATTGTCAATGAGCCAACGGCGGGGCAAAGGATTTACAGTTGTGAGTTCAATGAGCGTGGCATCCACTCGTTGGTTTCTCTCCGAAAGCAAATCTAAGGTTTCACGGACTTTGAAGGCGCAATTACCGACAGCCAAAATGGCGAACAATGAATTACCTTCAACTTGGTTGAATTGGCTCGCGTTAACGAGTTGCTCTAAGCGCCTCATCTTCTCTTGCAATGCCGAGTGCAGCGAAATCGCATTTCCACCAGAGGCAATGGAGGGCAACGGGCTTGAAGCGTCAAAGGTGACAGGCATCAATCGTGTTTCACTAACTAACCCTTGAGCGAGCGCGAAGGAACGGGTGAACCGAACGATTACGGGTAGATGCAACGAAGCAGAAATTTGAAACGCAAAATACATCAATTCTGGCGCCGATTCAACTTGTGTCGGTTCAAACAGCGGGAGTTCGCTCATCAAAGCCAACCAACGGCTGTCCTGCTCGTTTTGAGAGACCCAAGCGGATGGATCGTCTCCGAGTGCAATCACCAATGGCGCTGGAACTCCTGTCAAGTTCACAGTCATCAAGGCATCTAACATGACATTCGCACCAACACTCTTGACACAAACTAAAGACGGGATCCCGGCAAGCGTCGCCCCTATTGCCAATTCCAATGCAACTTTCTCGTTTGTCGCCCAGTGGAAGTGGATTTCGTTTGCATCGGACGAAGCAGCGAACTCTTGCAGCGCCTTGAAAACTCCTTTGCTTGGTGTGCCGGGGTAACCTGTGACGAACCGAACGCCAGCCTTTAGCGCTCCAAGTGCCAATGCTTCTTCGCCAGTTAGCGTTTTGGCTTCCATAAGACTTCACTCCTAATTGCCTGTTTCATCTTATTGCGTAAGGCATGACCTTCAATCAACGATGATGCTTTCTGCAGTTTGATAAATGAGGCGGAGCAAAATCCAAAGGGTTAGGGTTGTCATTCCGCCAACAGTGAGACCGTAAGCGAACGGTCGGAAAAGATAAAAAGCCTTAAAACCGCCATACTTCAAAATTGCCGACTTAATTGCCCAACCGATGAAGATAGAGAGCCAGTATCGGTCTATTGGCCAGCCATACCAAACCACGAAACCCAATGGGTGCAAGGGGAAACCTACAAAAGTTAATCGCAACTTTATCAGCAGCCAGCAAGTAATCGCTCCCACAATCAACCCCCACCAGTGGTGTGGGGTCAAAGGTCTCGTTGTAGTCAAATATTGAGCAATCAAGTTTGCTGTGTTCAAGGAAGAGACCTGTGCCCACCAACTCAGTTTTGGCACGCTGTAAGAGTAAATGACCGTCGGGATCGTCAAATGACAGGTGAAAAGACATAGCGAAATTGCTGCCAAAATCCAAAAGGTTGCCGATGAGCGTAAAAGCCCAACAAGGCTTGTTAGTCTGAGAGCGTTTGTGATGTAACCCGAAGCCATTGTTGCAGTGCTTCGGATTTGAACCCAACTCATTGCCGTCAGCAAAACGATGTTTCTCGCTCCCATTTTGTCCTTGCCGAAAATGTCAAAGAGCACTTGGTTGACTCTGAAAGGTGCTGAGTAAATGTAAATGCCTGTTTCGGCAACAATCCTTGCCACGACTAAAGACACAATCCACAAACCACAAATCATTGCTGCAGTCCAAAAGGCGGAAACATCAGCAACAAATTTTGCCCAGCAAATCAGACCTGCGAAAATCAAAATGCTTCCAACAAAAGCCCAACCCTCAAACGGCATTGGTGAAGGCTTCATTGAGAAGCGACCCAACAAACTTTGAACGGTGCCTGACGCTATTGCTAAAAAGTAGTCTCTTGCTACCCACAAAATTGCCAATGCCATTATGGTGTAAGAGGCAATGGACTGAAAAGTTAGGAACTCGCCATGATACATGTCAATACCGAGTGCCATTCGGATGGCAATTTCGGCATGGCGCAGAAGCAAAAAGAACCAAAGGCTGAAACCAACTTCCCTTGACAGCAAATAAGAGATGCCGACCATCTCAGGGTAAAAGTGAGCCTGTAAACTGTTGAAGGCGGTAAGAGGTCCTGAGGAAAAAAGAGGAGTGCTTTCTGAAAGTCCAAAAAGTTGGGCAAAAGTCCGTTGCAACTTAGGGTCAGGGACTTGTGGGAAGTAGAGGTGCAATCCGCGCAACGAAATGGGAATTGCTGCTACCAAAAACCCCATCCAGAAAAATAGGCTTGAGAAAACTTTCGGCAAAATTTGATTATCATCGCTGGAAAGTTCCATAGGGATTTGGGTCAAGGGATAAAGCAGCCTTTCATGCTCTTCCCACTGGCGAGCCAACAAAACGCAAAGGCAAACGATTAATGCGTAAACGCCAAACAAATACGGTGTCCAAACAGCAAGCGGGACGAGCCATTCACCAAGGGGAGGCTTCACTCCCATCGGCATACCCTCATAAGCCCACAAAATTTCAGGGTCACGAAACTGAAGTGAAGGGACGAGCCAAGGTGACAAATTGGGCGTGAAAAGGTTGAACCATTGACTTTGAGGCGAACTGTAGTAAACAAGCCCAAGCAAATTCAAGTAAAAGTGGATGCCAAACTCCTGACCTGGGATAGCAGAGATTGCCGACAAAAGAGCAAAAATGAAAACTAACTCGGTTCTGTTCATCGCTGCTTTGGGAAAAGTCAACTTGACAAAAGCGTTGATAAGCACCAATAACAAAAACATCGGCACAACACCACGAGGCAAATAACCCGTTCCTAAAATTTCGTGCCTCAGCAAAGCAGCCCAGCCGCCGAGGACTGAGAAACCAGCCACAAAAGTGAGCGCTATTGCAATGACGAACCAGCGAACTTTTGCTTCAAATTGACCCCTCTCAATCGTCATCGGTATAACTTTTGCCTCTTCCATTCTTCACCGACCCCTGTTCAAGAAAGGGATTTTATCGCCCGAGCAATTGCTCACCCAAATCAATCAACTTCACAATCTCGCTTCTCATCCGCTCGGTTATGTGAAGCAAAGACTCTCGTCTTGTGGCATCAGGCAGGATTTCTGGCATGAAGGGTTTACCGAAAACGATTGAGACAGGCGCCGGTTTTGGGATTGGAGCATCCATGCGCCATGATTCGTAAACCCCTGCTAAGCCACAGGGAACAATTGGGGATTTTGCTTCTGCAGCAATCATTGCCGGTCCAAGTTGGAACGGGCGCAATTTACCGTAATCGCTGCGAGTCCCTTCAGGGAAAATGACCAATGCATCACCATCCCGCAATTTTCGGATTGAGAGGCGAAGTGCTCTCCTGTCAGGTGCATCTTGTTCAACAGGAATGCAATCCGTCAGCCAAAGGAAAGTTCGGATGACGGGCATGTGAAAGAGTGGTCGTTTGGCGACGAAACTGAATGGTCTCGGTGCATAAATTGCCAGCAAAATTGGGTCAAGGTAAGTTGGATGGTTGGAGACGATTAAAACCCCGCCCTTTAGAAGTATGTTCTCAGTGCCGACAACTTTGGGGCGAAAAAGCAACCACGCAATCACTTTCGCAATTGGTTGAAGCAACTTGTATGTTCTCATCTTCCCTTCACTCATCATTTTGGGCATCTCCACAAGGGTAGATGTGCCGTTGCCAATTTTGGCACATGACCAAGTGTCGTAGGGTTGGACTCTTTACAACTCAAATGTTGCTATTCCATCTTAATCGTTCTACCTGCGTGCTACAGTTTTATCGGTGAGGCAAAGATGAGGCGAACGAAAATTGTCGCTACGGTCGGACCAGCAACGATGGAGGAGGAAAGGCTAAGGGCGATTTTAGAAGCGGGTGCAGATGTCATCCGCATCAATTGCTCTCATGGAACGATGGAGCAGCACCGAAAAATTGCCGAAACAGTCAGAAAGGTTGCCACTGAGTTGAAAAAGCCAGTCACTTTGCTTTGGGACTTGCAAGGACCAAGAATTCGTGTGGCAGAGATGCAGAACCCCATTGAACTCATTCAAGGGTCTGAAGTTATCCTGACGGCTGAACCTAACGGTGGGGAAGGTGTGGTTGTTCCCATTGAAGCACCTTACATCGCAACCGCTGTCAAACCTGGTCAGAAAATCCTCATTGACGATGGTCGCATTGAACTTGAAACTCTTCACACCGATGGAATCCAAGTGAGATGCAAAGTTGTTCGTGGCGGAATTATCAAATCCCGTAAGGGAATTAACTTGCCAGGGGCAAAACTGGCTGTGCCGATTTTGAGTGAGGAAGATTTGAGGGATTTGAGAAATGGAATTCAAGTCGGGACGGACTTTTTGGCGATGTCTTTTGTCCGTTCAGCCGAAGACATTGAGACTTTGAGAACGGCAATTCAAGCCCACGGTGTTGATGTCCCGATCATTGCAAAATTGGAACGCCCAGAAGCATTGGAGCATCTTGGCGAAATCTTAAATTCCGCTGACGGAGTTATGGTCGCAAGGGGAGATTTAGGCGTTGAAATGCCACCTGAGGAAGTCCCGATTGTTCAAAAGCGGATTATCGCTGAAGCGAACCGAAAATTCGTTCCCGTCATAACGGCGACACAAATGCTTGAAAGCATGATGGAATCGCCCAGACCAACGAGAGCGGAAGCATCCGATGTTGCCAATGCAATTTTGGACGGAACAGATGCTGTTATGCTTTCTGGCGAAACTGCTGTAGGAAAGTATCCCGTTGAGGCTGTGACGATGATGCAGAGGATTATCTGCGCTGCCGAAGAGGAGTTGTTCCGTCGGCATCCTATTTACGAGGGGCGAGCGGAAGGTGAACTCACAATCGCTCACGCAGTAAGTGATGCTGCTTGTTTGGCTGCTTCTGATGTTAACGCTAAGGCGATAGTGGTGTTCACTCAATCGGGATTTACAGCGCTGCTTGTCAGCAAGCGTCGTCCCAAAGCGCCAATTATTGCCTTCACACCCGAAGAAAAAGTGCAGAGAAGGACAAACTTGCTTTGGGGCGTCATTCCCAAATCTTTGCCCTTCATTGAAAGCACCGACGAACTTTTGGCACTGATGGACGAAAGGCTCATTGTTGAAGGGTTGGCGAAGGAAGGAGACATAGTTGTCATCGTTGCTGGCATACCTATCAAGGTGAGAGGGCAAGCCAACTTTTTGAAAATTCACCAAGTCGGAAGCAAATATTGATGCTCCTCTCCTTGCCATACATCGCCCAAGCAATTGGCGGTGACAGAATTTGAGGCACAAAGACTTGTTTAACTTCGGTGTTTGGCGAGTGATGGCTCATGAAAATTGGTGGCATCGGTGTTGACATCATTGAGGTTGAGCGGATACGAAAAATGGCAGAAGAGCATAAAGAGCGCTTTTTACAGCGAGTTTTCAGCGATGACGAGTTGAGTTACTGCATGAGATTTTCAGACCCATTCCCTCACTTGGCAGCAAGATGGGCTGCCAAAGAGGCTGTCGCAAAAGCATTAGGGACAGGATTCTCTCAAGGCGTCACTTGGAAAAGCATCAGTGTTATTCACACGACCAATGGTGAGCCTTTGGCAGTTTTAACGGGTAGTGCAAAGTTCATCGCTGCAAGTTTGGGGGTAAGGAAAATTTGGCTTTCCCTGTCTCACACTAAAAACTATGCTGCTGCAGTGGCTGTCATGGAAATTTGACAACGGCAAAGCATTAAGTTTACGACAATCCCTGTTTGCAGGTGGCAGTTGAAAGTGCCTGCCAAAATTTTGCAGCAAGAAAATAGGGTTGAAACCTGACGCCCCTTTTCAAGGTTCGGCTACAATACTTAGAGGGGGTGAAACTGTTGTGATTCAAGTAGAAGAGCGAGAGCAATTGTTTTCAGGTATTCGTGATTTGAAGCCAATCCTTGAGCCACAATCGGTGGCTGTAATTGGTGCTTCAAGGCAGCCAGGTTCTGTCGGTTATGCTGTCCTTTCCAACTTGCTGATGGGACAGTTTACAGGTGTTGTGTATCCAGTCAACCCCAAAGCAAGGTCAATTTGTGGTGTTCGGTCTTATTCAAGGGTTTTGGAAATTCCAGATACCGTTGACCTTGCAGTCATTATCGTCCGAGCGCCTATTGTGCCTCAGGTGCTTGAAGAGTGCGGTCAGAAAGGTGTTAAAGGGGCAATAGTCATCTCCGCCGGCTTCAAAGAGGCTGGTTCTGAGGGAGCGAAATTGGAAGCGCAAGTTAGAGAAATTGCTCAGCATCACAACATCGCTTTGGTTGGTCCTAACTGTCTTGGTGTCATCAACACTGACCCAAACTATCGTCTCAACGCTTCCTTCGCAAAGGAGATGCCTTTGCCTGGAAACATCGCTTTCATTAGCCAAAGTGGTGCTTTGTGCACTGCTGTCTTGGATTACGCAAAAGGTCAAGGCATTGGTTTCAGCAAAGTCATAAGTTTGGGAAACAAGGCTGATGTTAATGAGAACGATTTCATCTCTTACCTCTGGCAAGACCAACAAACTCAAGTAATCTTGCTTTATGTTGAGGAATTGAGCGATGGCAGAAAATTCTTGCAACTTGCCCGTGAGATTACTGGAGAGGGAGATAACCGAAAGCCAATATTGGCTTTAAAGGCAGGACGCACACCCGCTGGGGCAAGAGCCGTCGCTTCCCACACTGGTTCACTTGCAGGGAGCGACGAAGTTTACGAAGCCCTCTTCACTCAAGCAGGAGTTTTAAGGGCTGACACCATTGAGGACTTGTTTGAGTTTGCCATCGCTTTTGCCAACCAACCTTTGCCTAACGGCAAAAGGACACTCATCATCACCAACGCTGGTGGTCCTGGCATTATGGCAACGGATGCATGCGTGAGATATGGCTTGGAACTTTCTCAATTGAGCGAAAAGACTTTGGAACGACTCCGTGAAAAGTTGCCACTACACGCATCTTTGCAAAACCCCATTGACCTGATCGGAGATGCCCAACATGACCGCTATGAGGTAGCGCTAAAGGCAGCCCTTGATGACCCAAATGTTGATGCAATCATCGTGCTGTTAACGCCGCAGGCGATGACCGACATTGAAAACATTGCCCATGTCATCGCTCAAGCATCCAAACGAAAAAGTAAGCCCATTTTGGCTTGCTTCATGGGGCTTGTTGATGTTTCGGCTGGAGTGAGAATTTTGGAGGAAAACGGTGTCCCATCATACTCCTTCCCAGAGGACGCTGTTCGTGCTTTGTCGGCAATGGCTCACTATGTTGACTGGATTCGCCGACCGAGAACTGGCTTCAAAGTCTTTCCCGTTGAAACTGAAAGGGCTCGTCAATTGCTCAGCGAAGCGCCAGTGAGCGAACATGGTTTCATCCCTGAAGAGGTTGCATTGCAAGTTTTGGAAGCCTATGGTTTCCCCATGCTCCCTTGGGGAGTAGCGAAAAATCCTGAGGAAGCAGCCTCAGTTGCCCGCCAAATTGGTTACCCCGTCGCTATTAAAATTCTCTCCCCTGATGTAGTCCACAAGTTTGATGTCGGTGGTGTCCAACTTAACCTGAACAGCGATAGCGATGTCCGACAAGCCTTTGAGAAAATCGTGAATTCCGTTAAGCAGCATATCCCTGAAGCCAGAATAGAAGGCGCTTTGGTTCAAGGGATGGCGAAAAAGGGAAGAGAAGTCATTTTGGGTTTGAAGCGAGACCCTCAATTTGGCCCCATCCTCATGTTCGGTTTGGGAGGCATTTATGTTGAACTTTTGAGGGATGTGACTTTCAGGTTTGCCCCTGTGCGTGAGTTAGGCGCTTACAGGATGGTGCGTGACATACGAACTTACAAACTCTTAGAAGGCATCAGAGGAGAACCTCCAGCCGATATTGACAAAATTGTGGAGTGCATTGAAAGGCTATCGCAACTGGCAATAGAGCAGGAACTGGTTGAGGAACTGGACATTAACCCCCTCATCGTTTACCCGCAAGGTGAGGGAGCAGTTGTCGTTGATGTGAGGATTATGGTCAGAAGATAGGTTGCTACAATGTATGGCATAGGCTCTGCTTTATGCCGAAATTTTGCCTTGCAAAGGTCAATGCCGATACCAATCTTCAACTGGGCGACGCAAGTCGTAATTGGGCAAAGGTTCGTCTCCAGCATCTTCAATTATGCGCTCAAACAACTCCTGCACAATTTCTGGATATTGGTCGGCAATGTTGCGCTCCATTTGTGGGTCGGTTTGTAGGTCGTAAAGTTTCGGTTCAGCGCCGTCGTTCCTGCAAATCATCGCATATCGGTCATCACGAACCCAAACGAAATTGTTGAAGGCTGTCGTTATGTGAGTTCGCTTCGTAGGCTCTTTCCCGTCCAATAAAACCGCCAAATTAACTCCGTCCATAGGCTGCGGTGGCTCTATGCCCAAAGCGCCCAAGACCGTCGGAGCGACATCATGAGTGGAAGCGAAATAGTCGCTCATTTGACCAGCACCTTTGCCCTCAGGATGGCGGATGAAGAACATGATGTCAACGAGTTCTGGGTAAAGCGCCCAAGGGATTTTGCCGATGACACCGTGCTCACCTAATGAATGCCCGTGATCGGAAAGGACGATGAGAAAGGAGTTGTCAAGCAAATTTAGGTCGGAAAGTTTGTTAACGAAATTCCCAAACCATTTGTCAACCAAAGTCACTTCACCAGCGTAATTGGCTCTCATTCGTTTCAATTGCCGTTCAGTCATCCAATCGCACTTGCCATAAAGCGGTGTGATGATGTCGGCTTCATCTCGGTCAGAGTTATCGTAAAGGGCGACATATTGCGGTGGTGGGTCCCACGGTTCGTGGGGGTCAAAACTGTCAACGACAAGCAAAAAGGGTTGTCGCTCTCGCAAGTCTTCAAGCAATCCCATCGCCTTACGGAAAACTTTTGGGGCAAACCAATCTTCCTCGCTTTTTCGGGCAGCAGTGTTGGCTAAATACTGACGAAGCAATTGCTCAACGCCTGTGCCTTTGTATCGGTCCGGCAAATACTGTTGCAATTTCTGTTCGTTGCACCGTGAAATCGGTTGGTAGCGGTCACTTTCCTGCCCGCGAATCCAATGCCAAACATCAAAGCCACGATGAAAGTTCATTGACGGCTTAAATTGGTGGTAAGTGTCAGTGACGAACGCAGTCGTATAGCCTTTTTGCTTTAGAATTTCCGCCAAAGTCACTTGCTCTTCTGGAATGCGTTGCCATCCATAAACCCGAACTGTGTCGCCCTTTTGTGGAATCCAATTGCGAAACGGAAAAGTGCGTTTGCCAGTGTGAATTGCTCGCCGGACGGGGATGGTAGGCAGGGATTCTGGATAGGCTCTCGTGAACCTCAAACTCTCCTGAGCGAATGCATCTATGTTGGGAGTTTGAATCCAATTGTTGCCGTAGCAGCCTAAATGGTCTTTCCGCAGCGTGTCCAAAATCACGACGATAACATTCACAACTCATCACCTCGTTCCAATTTCATCCACCTATGCCATTGGGTCGCCAACTTCCTTTTGCCATTGCCTCAACCGCTTCGTCAATTCCTCTTGCACTGCTTTTGCCGATGGCTCTCCATAAAGGTTTCGCTCCTCTTCAGGGTCATTGAGCAAATCGTAAAGTTCGTGTTGACCACCTTCCTCCAAATGCAGCACCAACTTCCACTCCTTCGTTCTGACCATCCTCATCCTCGCAACTGCTCCGTGATGCATGTCGTAAAGCAAAAACGCAGCATCCCGCCATGCAACTTTCTCTCCACGCAGCAATGGCAACAAACTTTGCCCCTCCAAACGCAAATTGTTTGGAACATTGCAGCCAAACTCCTTCAAGATGTCAATGAAAGTCGGCATCAAATCCGTTGAAATGACCAATTCGTCGCAAACCGAATTTGGTGACACAACCCCTCGCCAACGAATTATCAGCGGAACCATGATGGACAAGTCAAACATGTTCGGGCGACGCAACTTCGGGTCGCCCAAAATCTTCGTCCCAATAATCGTCCCACCTTGCGGGACAATTTTCCACGCGTTCCCTTTCGTCTCCAATCCGTGCTGCCCAATCATGTAGCCGTTGTCACCCATGAAAACAACGATGGTGTCGTCAGCAATTCCCAACGCTTCCAATTCGTCAAGCAATCGTCCCAAAGCGATGTCAATCGCCGTGATGGCGCTATAGTAAGCGCGATGCTCTTCCTGCAACCGCTCCTCTGGAACATCCTCAACTTTAGGCACTTTCAACTTCTTGCCTTCGTAAGGTTTCATCGCCTCTTCAGGCACGGGCAGATAAGGCATATGTGGTTCGCGGGTGTGGAAGAACAAGGCGAAAGGTTTGTCCTTGTTTTGGTGCATGAATTGGAGGGCGTATTCGGTCAAGACATCAATGGCGAAGCCAGAAAACTGCTGCACCTTTTCGCCAACCTCAAGTTTAGGGTCTTTGTTGGCGAAGCCACCACCGCGAGAGCCAACAAAAACATCAAAGCCACGACGAATTGGATGATGCTCAGGGCGCTTATGCCCAAGATGCCACTTGCCCAAAAGTGCCGTGACATAGCCTGCTTGCTTGAGCACTTCAGAAAGCAGCGGGACTTTCGGGTCAATGCCTTCTTCTTCGTCACCGATGTAATCGTCAAGCCCGATTTGATGCGGGTATAGCCCAGACAAGATCATGCCCCGCGACGGCGAGCAAACGGGACAGGTCATGGCGAAGTTGAAGCGCATCCCTTCACGGGCAAGTCTGTCCATGTTTGGAGTGTGAATGTCAGAGTTGCCGTAAGCACCGACCGCCCACTTCGCCTGGTCGTCGGTCAAAACGAAAAGCAAGTTTGGCAAACTGCGAACCTGTTCACTACCCATCGCTGTCACACCTCCAAGAAAAATTGTCGCACTAACTGCCTTTAACCAGTCTCGCCTTTTCATGGCTTCCTTGTTTCCCAATGCTTTTCTCCTCGCCAAACGGAAGCAAAGGTGTGTTCAGAGAGCGAATTTGGCTTTACTTTTTGAACCTTGCTTCAATCATCGGGATGTAACGCTCACGCCCAGTCTCCCGCAATCGTTCGCAGTATCGTTGCCACTGTGTTCTGGCATCAAACGGTCCACCCTCGCGCAAGACGATGAGCAGCGGGTCAATTGGCTCTATCGCCGTGCTCATCATCTCATCATGCCATTGTTGCAGTAATGCCAAACCGCGCTCAACGATTTCTGGTCGCTCATTCACCATGTTATTCAATTCGTGTGGGTCGTTGACGATATCAAAAAGCATTATGTCAGGTAAATCGCTGAGTTGAGCGTGGTAAGTTCGTATCAACACCCAATTTTCAAACATCACGCCTCGTTGGCATGTATATGCCATTTGACTGCAAACCAGAAACTGTCGCCCTTGTTCACGCCCTTCTCGGAAAGCATCAGCGAAACTTTTCGCATCCCACCTATCAGGGACTTTCACGCCCAAAAGTTCAAGCAAAGTCGCTGCGAAGTCAAACTGGTAATGCAAAGCACGATCAACACGACCCTTTTGAGCATCCGTTATGCCAGGGAAGCGAACGATGAGCGGAACGCGCGTCGTAATGAAATCACTGGTGAAGTGGTCACCGTAGAAGTTCAACTCACCCTGATTTTCGCCATGATCGGATGAAACGATAATGACTGTCTCATCCAGAACCCCCTTCTCCTCCAAAATGTCCAAAAGTTGACGAACATGGTCATCAGCATACTTAATGCCAGTGTCATAGCCGTCAATCCAGCGCTTCCAGTCATCCAAGTTAGAAATGGATGAAGGCATGCGTGAAGATGGAGGTGCTGCCCACCACGACCAACAATCTTGAGCGCTCCTCATTCCAATTCCTTCCCAATGCTGGCGCAAAATTTCTTCAGTAATCCAGTCAGGGGGAGGATCGTTTTCAAATGGGTTTCCATATTCTTCAGGCGTTCGGTAAGGCGTGTGCGGATCCCAGTAGTTGACATGCAAAAACCAGTTATCTCGTTCAGCGTTGCGTTTTAGCCACTCAACGGCAAATGCATTCACTTCATCTGCCCTTTCCATGCCACCTTTGCCAGTGTTAATCCACTCCCTCAGCCCTCCAACAAACCACCAAGCAAAATGTCTTTGCGGAAATGGGCTTACCGAGACGGTGTAAAATCCTGCCCGTTGTAGCATCGTGAACCAGGGCTCAAATCCCGATGTGATGCTAAATTGCCTTTTAGCACCAATTGGGATAGGGTCTGCAGCGCGACCATGATGAGCAACAACGCCGGTGTGGATTCCAAACCTTCCCGTCACTAACGCAGTTCGTGACGGCAAACACGGAGCGTCACTGACATGGCAGCGTTCAAACCGAACACCTTCAGATGCTACCCAATCAATCGTCGGAGAAGTGTCGCGGTGATAACCATAGCAACCCAAATGGTCAGGTCGCAAAGAGTCAATGTCAATGTAAAGAACTCGCATCTCACTCACCTCTCATCGCTAATTTGCTTCACCACATTCCATCACTACTTTCGCACCATCGCATTAACCCAATCCAAATTTTGTTCGCACCCTAAACTTATTGCGTCATTGCCTTATGGCTTTGACGATGCTACCGTTTTAACACAACTCTAAGACCATGTAAAGAGGTGAAAGTGACCATGTTTAACTTGCAAAGAGCCAAAAAATTTCCCACCATCTTCCGTCGCCTTACTGGCATTACACCTCAAGCCTTTGAGGAACTTACGACAGTCCTCAAAGAAGCCCATTTGGGACAAGAGACAGATTACTGACAGTCATAAAATTTGCGTCACTGTTTCTCATCCCTTGCTGCTTGTCACCTTGCATTCCCATCGCTTTGATGGCATTATCAATTGTGCAGAAATTGAATTCGTCGCTGTCAATTGCTCTTTTACTTCCAAAAATTTGACACCTGCGGGCAGGGTTTGATTGCTTGTTGGCTACGAGCAGAAAGTGAATGCCGAAAATCATTTTGCAGGTGAAGGAGGCTGAAAGAGATGCCTGAATTGAGGCAGGATTATGCCACCAAGGAATGGGTCATCATCGCCACTGAGAGGGCAAAGCGACCACATGATTTCTTGAAGGGTCGGTCAGAGCCTCCAACTTTGCCATCATACGATCCCAAATGTCCATTTTGTCCTGGCAACGAGCACATGACGCCACCTGAAACTTTTGCTATTAGGGACGGGTCTTCGCCGAACACATCTGGATGGCGTGTCAGAGCCATTCCCAACAAGTTTCCTGCCCTCATCCCTAACGGTCGTCCCAGAAGGGATAGGTCTGGGCTTTACTTGCGCATGGATGGAGTTGGGCATCACGAAGTCGTTATTGAGTCACCAGAACACAACAAAACTTTGGCTCTCTTGACGCAACAGCAATTTGAGGATGTAATCCGAGCGTATCTTTCCAGATACCAAGCATTAAACGCCAATCCTGCCAACGAACTTGTGCTCATCTTTCGCAACCAAGGTGAAAGAGCAGGCACATCTCTTGTCCATCCGCACTCTCAGATTGTTGCCACTCCGATTGTGCCAGTGCCTATTCGTCGTGCCCTTTACGAGGCTGAGCGCCATTATGATGCTTTAGGTCGGTGCGTCTTTTGCGACATTATAGACCACGAACTTAATTGCAACGAACGCATGGTAGCGGAAAACAAGGATTTCGTTGCCTTTGTTCCTTACGCTGCTCGTGTCCCTTTTGAAATTCACATTTTGCCTCGTCAGCACCAAGCATCTTTTGGTGAATTGCCGTATGAGCAGGTAAGCGCTTTTGCAGCCATTTTGAGGCTCTTGCTACGAAAACTTCACTTCGGGTTGAAAAACCCAGACTACAACTTCGTCATTAGCACTGCCCCTCACTATTCGCAAGGTGAACCTCACTTCCATTGGCACTTGAAAATCTTGCCCCGACTGACTACGCCTGCAGGTTTTGAACTCGGTTCGGGCATGTATATCAATGTGGCTTTGCCAGAAGAGAACGCCGAATTCCTCAGGGAGCAAGAAGTGCCAGAAGGATGAGCAAAGGATGAAGCGAACTTTTTTGCTTGGCGTTTACTTTTTGCTCGCCATCATGCTTCAAAAGATGGTTATGCCTAAGTGGCTACCAATAGGGTTTATCCCAGATTTTTTGCTGTTGGCAGTTTTGCTTTTCGGCTTCTGGAAATCGGGTGCTTCTGGGTTTTGGTTTGGTTTATTGTTGGGATTGTTTCAAGGCTGGATTCACGGAGTTGGTTGGTGGGCATTCGCACTTTCAAGAGGGCTCGCTGCAGTTTTTGTAGGCTGGATGCGAATTCGTTGGCTCTGGACAAGTCCACTCGCAGTAAGTTTCTGCACTGCCGTTGGAACTGTTTTCGCTGAAACTTTGCTGGCAATTCTCTTCGCTATCTCCGAAAGAAGCCTTTCGCCTTTCTCTTTGCTTTTCACAATCGCTGCTTTTGAGGCTTCCGTTAATTCGCTTTTTGCGTTTCTTATTTCGTGGCTAAAGCAACCAAGGGAGGTATTGGCGTGAGGTTCGTTTTGCAATTTTTGATGCCTTTGATAGCCCTTTCATTTTTCGGTTTCGCCCAAAATCAGGAAAAATGGTCACTGCGATTTTCAACACGACAAGGTTTGGTTATTGATTGGCACATAAGGACAGTGACGAAAAAACTTACCAACAATCACGCTGAATTTGAAGTTACGGAACTTTGGGTTCGGGAAAGAATTGAGCAAGTCCGACCCAACGGAAACTTAATTTGGTCATCGCAAGTTACAAGGTGCGTTGTAAATGGTGAGGTTATTCCAGCATCTCAGTTTGAGGTCACAGTCTCAGAGTTGAACCCGCTGGGTTACCCTTCAAAACCCCACACAATTCTACCACCTTCGTTGAACCAACTTGACGATTGGTTGATTGACCTTTTTGGTGTCGTAAGTCTTGTCTTCCCCGCCACCGAAGTCGGCATCGGTGATAATTGGCAGCAGCAAATTTCCATCGGCTTGAAATCGCCCAATGAACCGAGGCGAATGACCATCACTTACCGACTTGAAGGGAAAGAGAAAGTGAACGAAAAGGAGTGCCTGAAAATTTCTGTTCAACTTCAGTCTCCAATCAAGTTAGCGTGGCAATGGAAAGACACATCAGTCGTGGTGACTGGAGGTGCTAAACTTGAAGGTGCATTTTGGTTTGACCCGACAATCGGTTCAGTCAGAAGAAAGGAGTTCAACCTTTCCATCGGTTACACCTTAGAGTCGGAAAAGTGGGATGGCTTCCAATTCGTCCAGACGACAAAGTATGTCAACCGAGAAACAGAGGTCAAAGCGAACCTTTTGTCGCCGAAGTGAATTGAAACGAGGTGAAAGCAGATGTGCCTTGCTGTCCCTGCTCAGGTCGTTGAAATCGTTGACGAAGAAAACCAAATCGCTAAAGTTGACATAGCTGGCGTTCGGCGAAACATAAGTATCGCTCTTCTTGACGAAGTTAAAGTTGGTGACTGGGTGCTTGTGCATGTCGGGTTTGCCATCCAGAAAGTTGATGAGGCGGAAGCAGAGCGAACCCTTGAGTTGCTTCAGCAACTTGGGCAACCCTACGAGGAGGAGATTTTGTCATTGCAAAAAAATGCAGATGAGGGCTGACAAAACGCTGGCGGTTGAAACCGCTTGCTTCAAAATCTGCGGGAAGAAATGGGCTTAATTGTTGAGCCAGCACAAACGTTTGCCGAGGAGGACAAACTGATGCGGTTTATAGACGAGTTTCGCAATTATGAGTTGGCAAAAGGCATTGTTCGTGAGATAGAAAGGCTTGCTGATGGTCGGCATTTCCGCATCATGGAAATCTGTGGTGGTCATACCCACACCATTTACCGCTACGGACTTCACGATGTCTTGCCAACGAATATTGAACTCGTTCACGGTCCTGGTTGTCCTGTTTGCGTTTTGCCGATGGGCAAGGTTGACGATGGGATTGCCATTGCTAAAAGCGATGGCGTAATTTTAGCGACATTCGGCGACATGATGAGAGTTCCGGGTTCGGAAGGTTCGCTGATTGACGCCCAAGCAAACGGAGCCGATGTCAGAATGGTTTATTCGCCCCTTGATGCTCTTAAAATCGCTGCTCAAAATCCAGACCGCAAAGTTACTTTCTTCGCCATCGGGTTTGAAACGACTGCTCCCAGCACAGCCGTCACTTTGCTTAAAGCCAAACAGTTGGGCATCAGAAACTTCTTTGTCTTTTGCAATCATGTTCTTGTCGTGCCTGCCATCAGGGCTTTGCTTGATAACTCCCAAACCTATCTTGACGGCTTCATCGGTCCTGGGCATGTGACGACAGTGATAGGCAGCAAGGCTTGGGAGTTTATCCCCAGCGAATATGGGAAAGGCACTGTCATCAGCGGTTTTGAACCACTTGACATGCTGCAAGCGATTTACTTGCTGGTCAAGCAACTGGTTGAGGGAAAACCAAAAGTTGATGTCCAATACACTCGCGCTGTCCGACCTGAGGGCAATATCAAAGCGAAAGCGCTGATGGAGCGAGTTTTTGAGTTGCGAGAAACTTTTGAGTGGCGAGGGCTTGGCTGGATTGAAAAGAGCGCGTTTAAATTGAAGTCTGATTTTTCCGATTTTGATGCCGAGTTGCATTTTGATTTGCCACGCCGAAGAGTTTCAGACCCCAAAATTTGTCAGTGCGGGGCAGTTTTGCGTGGTGCAATTTTGCCATGGGAGTGCAAAGTTTTCGGGACGGCTTGCACCCCTGAGCATCCAATCGGGGCATGCATGGTTTCGTCCGAAGGCGCTTGCGCTGCGGTTTACCAATATGGTCGCTATTCTCGCAAGGTTCGTGAGTTGTTGCAACAAAAGGCATGACCTTGTTACCTGAATGAAGCAGGTGGCTCAAAATTTGTTTTGCCAAACACCTTTGAGGAAGGTGATGCAAGGTTGAGTGAAGTTCGTGTTCGTATTGCACCGTCGCCGACAGGTTATCTCCATGTCGGGACAGCACGAACAGCACTTTTCAATTGGCTTTTCGCCCGCAAAAACAAAGGCAAATTCTTGTTGAGAATTGAAGACACCGACAAGGAACGAAGCAAACCTGAATTTGAAGGTGACATCATTGAAGGTTTGAAATGGCTGGGGCTTGACTGGGATGAGCCCATCGTTTATCAATCGCAGCGTTTGGAATTGTATCGCCGTGAGGCTCAAAGGTTACTTGAGATGGGCAAAGCCTACCCTTGTTTTTGCGCTCCCGAAGAATTGGAGCAGCGAAGGCAAGAAATGTTAGCGAAAGGAATTGCACCAAAGTATGACCGAAAATGCAGACGCCTAAAACCCGAAGAAAGAGAAAGGCTCATAAAGGAAGGGCGAAATTATGTCCTTAGGTTTGCTATGCCACTTGAAGGCGAAGTTGTCTTTCAAGACATCATTCGTAGTGAAATAAGGTTTGCCAACCGTGAACTTGACGATTTCGTGCTTCTTAAGAGCGACGGTTTCCCCACCTACAACTTCGCCTGCGTCATTGACGATCACGAAATGGGCATAACTCATGTCATTCGTGGCGAAGACCACATCTCAAACACTCCAAGACAACTGCACCTTTACACCGCTTTGGGTTACAAGCCACCTTATTTTGCTCATCTGCCATTGTTGCTTGGAAAGGACAGGAGCAAGTTGAGCAAGCGACATGGTGCAGTCTCGCTCAACGAGTATCGCAAGATGGGTATTTTACCTGAAGCCATGTTTAACTTCTTGGCGCTGCTCGGTTGGTATCCGCGCGACCAACAAGAGATCAAAACCAAAGAGCAACTCATCGCTGAGTTTGAACTTTCTGAAGTCAAACCGTCTGGTGCAATTTTTGACCTTGAAAAGTTGCTTTGGATGAACGGTCACTACATTCGCCAAAAATCCGTTGAAGAACTGGCGGACATGCTTGTCCCTTATTTCGCCGAGCAAAATTGGATTCACCACCAGCCAACCGATGAAGAGCGATACTACTTGCTTCAAGTCACACCGCTCATTCAAGAACGGATGAGGACACTTAACGAGGCAGTTGAGTTGGCTAATTTCTTTTACCATGAACCCGAAAGTTACGACGAGAAGGCAAAAGCGAGATTGCTCAAAGACGGTGTCGCCGATTTGCTTTCAGAGTTGTCTAACCGATTGGAAGCATTGACAGAATTTAGCGTGGAAAAGGTTGAGGTAACTGTGCGCCAGTTAGCGGCTGAACGAGGTTTGAAAGCAGCAGAAGTTATTCACCCAACTCGTGCAGCCATAACTGGTCGCATGGAAGGACCAAGCCTGTGTCACCTTATGTCAGTTTTAGGCAAGGAAAAGTGCGTGGGACGGTTAAGGAAAGCCGTAAAAATCATAGCAAGCAACCTTTAGACTAAGGTGAAGGAGGTTGAGATTTATGTTAAGGCTGTTTGCTATCGCAGGGTTGGTGGTTATGACAGTATTGCCTGCTTTCGCGCAAATTGGCGAAGAGCCTCAACAAAAGTGGTCTGCAAGATTGGGTGTGCTTTACCCGACCGCCAGCGGTGTCCGCAACGCAACGGATAGTTTCTGGGTCTATTTCGGCTTTGAGCGCAACTTCCCCAATGTCGGACTTGTCAGCCTTGATTACACTGAAGGTTCAGGGACAGGCGTTAGGTATTCTCACTTTGCCCTGTTCCTGAATTCAAAGCAAAATTACGGACCGAATTTGGACTTGCTCGCTGGAATTGGAATTGTCTATGCAAGAAGCGAAGTCATGGGTGTTACTAATTTCAGAACTCGCCTCGGAGGAACGGTTGGTGCAGCCTACTATCTCAACCCAAGAACCGAGTTGCAAATCCGATACCACACAGGTGGAGCACAGGAAACGAACGGGATTGTCTTGACCTTTAGCATTCGCTTCTGAAAAGCAAATGCACCGTCCCACGCATTTCATTTACGACAAGCAAAAACTGCCCTAAAGCCTTATGTCTGTTGACGCAAAGACTTCCTGCAGGAGGAATTCAGGCAAAACTAAAAGCATGTCTTCAAGTAGCCGTAGAAGTTGCACAGGCATTAAGTCTGTCCAATTGACCAAAAACCTGTCTCGTTCATAGCGAACGCAATAAAGCACTTCGGGTGGATGCTTCTCACGCAAGCGAGTGTAAAGGCGAATGACGGCTGCGTTGCTCAAGTTCAAGTTCATCGCACAACGAACCATCACGGTTCGGCGGTCGTGAGTGATGGCGATAACTTTCGCCTTGTGCGCCCTAACGCGGATGCGCAAAACGCTCAAGATGTTGCGGACAGGTTGAGGCGGTTCGCCATAGCGGTCGCGCAATTCCGCCTCAATTTGCGCTATGTCTTCTTCGCTTTGCACTCCAGCCATCTTGCGATACATGTAAAGCCGTTGCTCCAAGTCGTCAATGTAAGTTTCGGGGATGAACGCTTTGACGGGCAAGTCGGCTTCGGGCAACTCAATTTTTTGCGGCAGCGGTTCACCTTGCAATTTTCGCACCGCTTCCGAAAGCATGTCCATGTAAAGGTCAAAACCGACTTCGTTGATGAACCCGTGTTGCTCAACTCCGAGCAAATTACCCGCACCGCGAATTTCCAAGTCGCGCAACGCCAACCGAAAACCGCTGCCCAGATCGGTGAACTCTCGTATTGCTTCCAATCGCTTGCGGGCTGTCTCGCTCAACCGTTTTGGGTGGTCGTGGAAAAAGTAAGCGTAGGCTTGCCGCTCACTTCGTCCCACACGACCGCGCAATTGGTAAAGTTGCGCCAAACCGAACCGCTCACAATGCTCAACGATGAGCGTGTTCGCGTTGGGCACATCAAGCCCGTTTTCAATGATTGTCGTGCAAACGAGCACATCCCACTTGCCTTCGGCAAATTCAAGCATCACGCGTTCCAACTCATCTTCGGGCAATTGACCGTGCGCGATGGCAACACGCGCTTCGGGAACAAGTTGCTTGACCTTTTCGGCGACATGTTCAATCCCTTGCACGCGGTTGTAGAGATAAAACACTTGCCCACCACGCTCCAACTCTCGCCTAATGGCGAACCGAACGAGTTCAGGGTCGTAAACGCTCATGTAAGTTCGGACAGGGCGACGACCTTCAGGAGGAGTGTTGACCAAACTCATTTCAAGCAAACCGCCAAGTGCCATGTGCAAAGTGCGTGGAATCGGCGTCGCTGTCAAAATCAAGACATCAACTCCAACTTGCAATTGCTTCAGTTTCTCCTTTTGCCGAACGCCAAACCGCTGCTCTTCGTCAATGATGAGCAACCCCAAATCCTTGAACTTCACATCGTCGGATAGCAACCGATGAGTGCCGATAACGATGTCAATAGCGCCCGTCCGCAAGCCATTGACGACTTCTTTCTGTTCCTTTTGCGACTGCAACCTGCTGAGCATGGCAATCTTGACAGGATAAGGGGCAAGGCGTTGTGTGAAAGTTTGGAAGTGTTGCAAGGCGAGCACTGTCGTGGGCACGAGCATCGCAACTTGCTTGCCATCCATGACGGCTTTGAAAGCAGCGCGAATTGCGATTTCGGTCTTTCCGAACCCGACATCACCGCAAACAAGTCGGTTCATCGGCTGCAGCGACTCCATGTCAGCCTTGACTTCTTCAATTGCGCGAATTTGGTCTTCAGTCTCAACGAACGGAAAAGCATCTTCTATTTCGCGTTGCCAAGGTGTGTCGGGCGAGAAGGCATGTCCTTCTGCGACTTGGCGGCGAGCGTAAAGTTCCAACAACTCTTTGGCAACTTGTTCGGCGTTCTCTTTCGCCTTTTGTCGCAGCCTGAGCCATCGCTTGTTGTTGGAAAGCGACGAAAGCGGAGGTTCGCCACCGTCAACGGCTACATACTTGCGAACTCGGTCAATTTGGTGCACGGGCACATAAAGCCGCTCGCCTTCAGCATACTCAATGACAAGGTAGTCGCTCTCCTTTCCCAAAACTTCCTGCCGAACGACGCCGCGATAAATGCCAATGCCATGGTGGATGTGGACGACATAATCGCCTTCACGCAAATCTGATGGAGACTTGACAGCAGCAGTGCCTTTCCAGCGCTTTTTGCGAGGCTTGTAAGGTGCGTTGAACAACTCGGTGTCGGTGACGACAACCAAGCGCTCATTGGGCAAAAAGAAACCCGCACTCAACGGTGTCGGGAAGATGTTGATGCGGTCGGCTATAGGCAAATCGTTTGCGTCCAACCGAACAACTGGCGGCATATCAGAAAGCGGGACATCCCGCAGCCAATCACCAACGCGTTCGGGGTAACGAGTTGCAATGACGATAGCGCAGTTTCGCTGTCGCCACTCGTCAACGCGTGCGAGAAACCTTCGGACATCGCTCAGGAAGGCTTCAATGCGGTGGCAGGTTAGGGATTGGGGACTGGGGATTAGGGACTGGGGACTTGGGATTGGGGATAGGCTTGACACTTGTTCACTAATTTCGGCGGTGAAGGTGAGTGAGCGAAATTTTTGCAAGCGGGTCTTGATCGGCTCGGCAAGAGCCTCGCCCTCCCATTCCGCTCCGTCCCGCGTCCCTCGTCCCTCGTCCCATTCCGTTCTGTTTCGCGTCCCTCGTCCCTCGTCCCACGCAACGAAAGGAGGTTTTGGCGGTCGCAACAAATCGCCAGTGTCAACGAGTTCGGCGACAAGTTTTCGCCACCGCTCTTCAAGCGCAAAGGCGTCAGCGTCCAAATCATGCGGTTCAAGCCAAACGACGAGCGTGTCATCGGGCAAATGGTCAACAAGTGTCGGTAGGGAGTCGTAAACGAACGGAAAATACCAATCGCAGCCGTCAAAGTATCGTCCATCCAAAAGCCGCTCTAAATCGTGTTCAACTTGTTGTTGCAACAATCGCGCTTGTTCGGTCTTCCCTTCCCGTTGCAACCGCTTCATTTCTCGCTCCAACATGTCCCTAATCTGCTCCGCAAAACCTTCGTCCCCCGTCCCTCGTCCCCTGTCCCATTCCGTTTCGTCCCCCGTCCCTCGTCCCCCGTCCCGCACAATAAACTCCCTTGCAGGCAAAATCACGCACTCTCGCCATTGTTCCGTTGACCTTTGCGTTTCAAT
>Ga0209289_100154_pt1 | contig 41780 bp, 37 predicted proteins | sample GXS110809BmetaG_FD_184121 | JGI IMG/M metagenome (GOLD analysis project Ga0209289, IMG submission 184121) | Hot spring microbial communities from Gongxiaoshe hot spring, China to study Microbial Dark Matter (Phase II) - GXS 110809B (SPAdes)... ...
GATCTTGGAAGATATGTTATTGTTTCATAGAAGAAATTACAAGTTATAGGTATTAGATATGTCCCAATGAAAGTTTTTTATCTCCTTGTCCTTAATTATATTCCTATTCCCCAGAAGCCTTCTAAATGATCCCAGATAATAAAATCTTCTAACTACTTAAATACACTTTTTAACCAAATAAAAAATAACAAACCGTTAATGAATGAAAAAAAAGAGAAAAACAAGAAACGAAAAATAAAATTCCTATACTGAAGTTTTCGGTAATTTCAATATGTTCTTGTTAACTCTTTTACTACCTTGCCTCAAATTAGATCCATTGCTCCTGGCCAATATAAAAATAAATAGGGTTCCCCAAAAAATAATGTCAGTAAAAATACAAAATGCAGAACTTGGAATTTTTTTTAACCCCTATGAAACAAAAAGAATACCGATATATTCAGTAAAAAGGATATCAGAGAAAATGGAAAACTGCCTTAAGTCATCAGAAAACGTTGAAAAATGTTTTAGTGAAGAGATGATTTATATAAGATTACCAAGAAAATTGCATCTACTTGGAAGTATAGATGAAAAAATACCAAAACGAAGGTTTGAGGAAAAAGTAAAAGAATCAGACCAAGAGATCGGAGCCTCGATCGCGAGAGAAATGTATAAGTTAAGTGGGAAAAAAACAATAGTGGGAATAATAGATACTGGTGTAAAATGGAATTCAAGATGGTTATCTTTCAAAATCAAAGATGATTTATCGCCCCTAATCCAAGAAGGAGAGGAAAGGAATATATCAAAGGTTATGCATCTTTGGGACCAGAGAACATTACGAGATCAAAGCATCCCTTTTCCCAAAGGTATGACATATCCTGATGGATTCACATACGGTTTCGAATGTATAGAACCTGCAAGAAGATCCGAAATTTTACCGGGATATAATTCATGTATTTCTGATGATCAATCCGGTCACGGAACACACATAGCTGGAATAGTTTCTATGGAGACAGATGATGAGTCCGGAGTAGCTCCGCATTCAGCTATAATTGCTGTTCCGACAAATCTATACGAAGATGAAGTACTGGATGCTGTAGATTACATTTTCAAAATAGCGGAAAAACTAAATCTTCCAGCTGTAATTAACATAAGCCTCGGGGGACATTTTGGCCCACATGATGGAACAAGCCTGTTTGAAACACTTCTGACACAAAAAATTGGTGAAGGGAAAATAATAGTGGCAGCAGCTGGAAACGAAGGGCAAGCCAATATACACATAGGAGGGACATATATGGGAGATTTATCAACAATTGTATCCATAAGAGATGATTGTGAAATCCAATTCTGGTTTCCAATGGATTCTGGTGTAGAACTAGAAATTACATTTAAAGGGAAAAGTGCAAAAGTAAAAAAAGGTGAAAGGCAGATATTATTCTCTGCAGAAGAAAAAATATCCTTAATTGATTTTACGTCATCAGCAGATGTTCCTATGACATACCTACTTGAATACTCTTTATCTGAACGGAAAGAGTCAGCTGTTTTTGTATCATTAGGAGAAGTAGGACAAGCCCAAATAAAAATAACTTTCCCAAAAACCACATATTTTGATGCATGGATATCATCAGATCCCTCAAGTTGTTTTTTTACGGAAAGCGGAGACATAAAGCCAAGTAGTGAAAACACAATAGCTGTTCCAGCAACAGCAAGGGAAATAATAGCGGTAGGATACTACATAATAACAGAGGGAGAAAATAAAGGCAAGATCTCTCCAAATTCTTCAATAGGAACAGAAAACAACGGTAAACCAAACATAACTGCTCCCGGATCAAGGATATATTCATTATGTTCCGGGTCAGATGAATACCTTTGCTCTGGTTCCGGAAGCTCACAAGCAACACCTCACGTATCTGGTGCGATAGCTTTAGCACTTGAAAGGAATCCAAATCTTACACCAACCGAAATAATAAAATTCCTATGCCAAAGCGCGAAAACTGATCAATTCACAGGTCAAACCCCAAACAAAATTTGGGGGTGTGGTAAATTAAGAGTTCCAGAATTTATATCTTTGATCATACCAAAGTCAAATCCTTTTTCTGAATACAAATTATACTACTCTATAGGCAGCGAGACAAAGTTTAACAATTCATTCAAAACTTTAAAATTAAGTTCTGATTACCCATTTAGAATACTCGGACCAAATTTCCAAGATTATGGATGGAGCAAAAATCACAAGCTTTATCTCAAAGAAATTCCAGAATATGTAGATGTAGAATTCTTGGATGGAAATTCAAAGAAATTTAATCTTATAGGAGAAGGTATAAAAATTCAAGAAGGTCTTCCAAAAAACTGCGGATGCTTCATTTCTTCTCAAAGTAATATAGCTTCTATATCATACCTACTACTGATAAGCTTAATCGTAAAATCCTATCTATCTATCTTGAGATATAGAATAAGAAGAAAGAAAGAAAGAAAGAAAACAAATAACAATCTGAATGAATAAAAAGGAATTATTAAAATATGATAACTATGATAAGATATAAACAAAAAATAGCAATCGTTTTTGTGGTTCTCTTATCCCTTTCTCTTTGTAAAAAAAGCGAAAAACAGGAAGTCCAGAGAGAAATAATGTTTCGTATTGGTCAAACAACTATTTACATAGATGAGTTCTCAAGCTTCATAAATAGCTTACCCGAGATAAGAAAAGTTGAACTTGCAAAATCTCCAGAAAAAATGAATCAAATCGTAGCAGAATTTATAGAAGCTGTATCAATTGTTGAATATGCTAAGCAAAGAGGATACTTTGAAAGACCAGAGGTAAAAATAAGAATGCTTTCAAACATGGCTGAAATAGTGAGACCCCACATATTTATGAATGAAGTCAGACCATATATGCAAGTTGATTTCAAAGAAATGCAAGAATTTTACGAAAAGAACAAAGAGCTGTTCAAACACCCAGAAGTTGCAAGAGTTATGAAAATCTCCGGAGATAAAAAGGAACTAGAAGAATTACGGAAAAAATTCAAATCTGTCAAAGATTTTGTTGAATATGCTCAATTCAAATTTTCTCCAGCAGAATTTGACTATGGATATATCTCAAGAGAAACAAATTTACCAAGCGAAATTATACAACTTATTTTCTCAATGAATGCAGGTGATATATCTCAGCCAGTTAAATTTGGAGATAGCTATGCTCTTTTCGCAGTTATAGATAAAATGGGAGAAGGTTATTGGACACTTGAACAATCAGTAGATAAAGTTTTCAAAGCTGTAAGAGAAAAGAAGCTAAGAGATAGAATAAGCCAGATAACAAAAGACTTTCTCCTTTCCTCCGATGTATATGTAAATTTTGATGGGATAGAAAAGCAACTCAATGTAAAGCTATCAAGAGAAAAATTTGAGCAGATGTTTATGGAAAAATTTGGCGTTGGACAATGATTAAAGAAATAACTGAAACACTAGCTATCCTCTTTATCTCATCTATTTTCATTTCAATTTTTCTAGCTATAGCCAAAATACAATCACAAAAATTAGATATGGTAAGATCAAAACTATTAGAGTTAGGAGAAAGATTTGAAATACTTATTACAAATCCAAAATGTATATTTGAGGACTTTGAAACGAAAATACCTATAGATCAAAAAGAATATATATGTGGTAAAGGAAAAATAGAAACATACAACAAGAACAAATAACACATAAATCAAACATTCATGGAGTTTTATCACTGATTAATATCATTTATCTATTATTCAATCTTTCTATGACAGCAGAGATATTCTCTCCCGGCAAAACATCTTTCCAAAGTATTTTCAATATTTCCTTTCCCAGAGATTCTATCTCAATGGAATATTTCCTTATAGAATCTAAATCTCTTTGTAGCAATGATTCTTCCCATTTTGCAATTGCATCCCGGACCTTCTTTATCTTACTTTCCAGCGACTTCTCATCATACTGCATAAAAACTAAATTTAATATGTAAAATAATCAATAACGAATGCCAAAAAACGCACTAACCAGTAGCGCATAAAACAATCGTTCTCCTGCAAATAAATTGCTGAATCTGCCTGCGGTATAGAACGTACAAATTTTAATTTTTATAATGTTCCTGTAACCTTGCTATAAAGCTATAAAGTTCTATACAGATACCTCTGATAACTTTCAACCCCCCAAAATAGCGATAGGGAATTTTTTCAATCCAAACTTAAAGTTATTATATGGCTAATTAAAATATATTTGTGATCAGTATAAATGAATTATGTAATGAGATATCAAGATACCATCCAAACCCAGACATTTCTATTATTAAGAGAGCTTTTCTGTATGCTTCATACTATCATAAGAACCAAAGGAGACTTTCTGGTGAACCATATATAAACCACCCGTTGGCTGTCGCAAAGATATTGACTGAACTTAAAGCTGACGATAAGACAGTATCAGCAGGAATTCTTCACGATGTTGTTGAAGATACCAATCAATCTCTTGAAAGAATATCTAAATTTTTCGGTGATGAGGTTGCATTTTTAGTTGATGGAGTTACGAAAATATCTAATCTCAATGTAAATCTTGAGGCAGATGAGAAACAAATAGAGAACCTACGAAAAATGTTCGTATTCATGGCAAGGGATGTGAGAGTTATTCTCATAAAGCTATCAGATAGATTAGATAATATGAGGACTATTTCTCACTTACCACAAGAAAAACAAAAGAGAATAGCAAATGAGACCTTAAAAATATTTGCTCCCATCGCACATAGGCTTGGATTATACAACATGAAGACAGAACTTGAAGATCTATCTTTTGAGATCCTACAACCAGATGCTGCAAAATATATAAAGGAGAAACTACAAGAAATAATCCCTAAAAGTCAAAAATTCATTGATCATTTCAGACATAAAGTTGAAGAAATTCTCAAAAAAGAAGAAATAAGCAACTTTAGAATAGAAAACAGAGTCAAGGGAATATACAGTATCTGGGAAAAGATAGTCAATCAGGGAATAGATATAGAAAACATATATGACATAATAGGGTTCAGAATAATCGTTGAAGACATAGGAGATTGCTACCGGTGTCTTGGTATTATTCATTCACACTTCAAACCTATTCCGGGGAAGTTCAAGGATTACATAGCCATACCAAAACCTAACGGCTATAAATCACTACATACTAAAGTTATAATACCTGGGGGCTACAAAGTAGAGTTTCAGATAAGAACCTTCAAGATGCATGAGGAAGCTGAATATGGGATAGCATCTCACTGGATATACAAAGAAGGGAGCCCAATATCTGAATCTGGTCTAAAAATTTTCTCATGGCTGAGAAATATCCTTGAAACATCTAGGGAATCACAATACTACGAAGTCAGAAATATAAGTGAGGATATATATCCTCATGAGATATATGTTTTCACACCAAAGGGAGATGTGAAGATACTTCCAAGAGGATCTACAGTTCTTGACTTTGCGTACTCAATACATACAGAACTCGGTTCAAGATGCACAGGAGCAAAAGTAAATGGGAAACTCCAACCTATAGATTATATCCTGAAAAGTGGTGACATAGTGCAGATAATAACATCTAAAACACAAAAACCAAAGAGAAGCTGGCTAAACTTCGTTATAACCCAAAGAGCAAAATCACGAATAAAGCAATTTGTCGTAAAAGAAGAAAAATCCATTGCAAAAGAAATTGGTGAAGAGACAATTAAAAAAGAGCTTAGAAAATACAATTTAGACTTTCAAAAGCTTGTCAGAGATGGTGTAATATCTAAAGTCTGCACACAGATGAAAATAAAGAGTATTGAAGATCTACTTATAAGCATAGGTATGGGGAAAATAAGTATAACATCTTTTATAAAGACTCTAAAGAAAATAGTAGAAGCAAAAGATGAGAAACCAGAAAACATACAAGAAACCACACAAAAACAACAAATCCAAAACCAAGATGAGCTTACTGGAGACTTAAAGGGAGTCAAAACCAGGTTTGCTCTTTGCTGCTCCCCAGTATATGGGGATGAATCTGTTGGGTATATAACAAAAGGTTATGGCATAGTGATACACAGAAAAGATTGTGTTCAAATTCAAAATTTACCTCAAGAGAGAATAATAAAAATAAGTCAGGCAAACTTCCCTTTTGAAGCAATATACATAGGAAGGGTAAAACTTTTTGTAGATTACCCAGAAATAATGTCAGAAATAATATCTAACCTGAACAAAAAAGGATACAGAGTAAAAGAGATCATATCAAGAGAACACAATAGTAGATTTGAAATGGAAATAACAATATTAGTAAAGAATAAAGATGATATTGAAAATGTTATAAGAGAGATTTCTTCTATTGAAAACACTTTCGGAGTTCAAAGGATATAAAATGGATACAGACAAAAAGTGAGATGAGCTATACCAATCTAAAAATATACTAAAAAACCCAAAAAAAGAAATGAATTATTAATTTAAAGGATATGCCAAGAATAAACAATGTAGATATGGGGCTGGCAAAGGTTGCAATATCGAATCTTAACTATATTAATAAATTCAAAAAACAGGCTATCTCAAAGCTCATTGAACCAGTTCCTCTTGTAAAGTTAAAACCTGAAGTATCTGAAGCAAAAATGGGGAACAAGGTAAACATAAAAGCATAAACTTTATATTAGCCAGATCCATAAGACAAACCGATATTTTTATCTATAAAACAAAAAAAGATTAATAAAAAATTCTATGACCAACAAAAGGATCTATAATGAAGAAGTAATTATAAACGAGAGAAAAGAAATACCAATCACAGAACGTCCATCAAGTCTGAAAATTTTTATAAAAACCTTTGGTTGCCAAATGAACGAAAAAGATTCGGAAAGAATATACGGAATGATAAAAGATTCCAGACGAGCTTTATCTCCTGATGAAGCAGATGTAATAATATTAAACACATGTGCCGTAAGAGAAAAACCAGAACAGAAGATATATTCTGAACTTGGTAAATATCTCAAGTTAAAAAAATCAAAAAGGGATATTAAAATAGGAGTTGTTGGATGTGTAGCTCAGCTTAAAGGCTCTGAAATCCTCCAAAAGGTCGATGTAGATTTTGTTCTTGGAACATCAGCTCTTCACAAAATAAACAAAGTTATAGAAGATACTTTCAAAAACAAAGTAGTAGTTGATACTTCCATAGAATTAAATATCAAAGATAGATTTGAAAGTCCTATCTATCAAGAGTTTTACAATGGATCTCGAGTAAAAGCTTATGTGACAATTCAGGAAGGATGTAATCAGTTTTGCACATTCTGTATTGTTCCAATAACAAGAGGTAGAGAAATAACTCGTCCTTCTATAGATATAATACAAGAAGTAAAGGAATTTATATCAAAAGGAGTGAAAGAGATAACCCTTATAGGACAAAATGTAAATGGATATGGATGGAATACACCGGGGGAAATGAGTTTTGCCGACCTTCTTAGAACTCTAAACAAAATAGATGGGCTTTTGAGAATAAGATTTACGACATCAAATCCAAGATATGTTAATGATGATATGATACAAGCTATGAAAGAATGTGAAAAGGTTTGCGAACATCTTCATCTACCAGTTCAGTCTGGATCAAACAGGATACTAAAAAAAATGGCGAGAAGATATACCATAGAGGAATATTATAACATAATAGAAAAAATAAGAAAGTTTATTCCATCTTGTTCCATAACAACAGACATAATAGTCGGTTTCCCCGGAGAAACAGACAAGGACTTTGAAGAGACATTAAATATGGTAAAAACGATAAAATTTGATGATATATTCTCTTTCAAATATTCGATAAGACCTGGAACAGCTGCGGAAAGATTTCCAGATCAAATACCAGAAGATGTAAAGGCCCATAGGCTTAAAATTCTTCAGGAAACACAAGACCGAATTACAAAAGAAATAATGCAAAGTTATGTCAGCAGAGTTGAGGAAATACTCGTAGAAGGTCCAGCAGAAAGAAATGGAGAGAAAGATTCAACAGGGAGAACCAGAACAAACAAAGTTGTCAATTTTGAAGGCAAACCTCAAATAGGAAGTTTAATAAAAGTGAAAATAACAGAAGCATATAGAAACTCCCTAAGAGGTGAAATCGTTGTATGAATAAATTTCAGTCTCAAGATCAAACAATACTATTTGTTGCTCACGGTAGCCCTGTTAAGATATATCAAGAAGATATATCAAAATTTGAGGAAAATCTCAAAAAATTTTCAAATCTGAAAACAGATTTATGTTTTATAGAACACCAAGAACCTAAATTTTCGGAGAAAATAGAGGAGTTGGATTCAAATGAAGAAATAAAAAGGGTATTTGTTGAACCGATATTCTTTTTCAGAGCTGGTCATCTTTTAGATGACATAGAACCAGAGATAAGATCAGCAAAAAACAAGGAGAAATTTTATCTAAATATTGCTTTGGCGGAAAGAGAACATTTCATAGAACTATACAGTTGTTTCATCAAAAAATGTATAGAGAAGGAATTTAACACCGTCCCAGAAAAATCAATCTTTCTATTTGTTGGTAGAGGAACATCCAATATGTATTCCGCAGGAGACGTCTATAAATTTTCACGAATTATATGGGAAAAATTAGGGAAAAACGGAGAAATGTTCGTAAGTTTCGCCGAGGTTACCAATCCAAAACCTTCAGATATTCTTTCAAAGATAAAAATAGATAGCTTTGAAAATTTGATAGTGATCCCCTTAGTTTTGTTCAGAGGATATGTGGAAAAGAAAATAGAAAGAGAAGTTGTAAATTTTTTGGAAGAAAAACAAGTTTCAATAGATACACAATTTATCCCTCCTGTAGCTTACGCATATGTTGAAGAGTTTGCAAAATTTTTTATAAGACCTTATCTCTTTCTTCAATCTCAGAGATTTCGGATAGGAGCTTAAATGCTTTGTCAAAAAATTTTTATCCTCCAATTACAAAAGAGAACGATAATTTTTGGTTATTTAGTTGAGAGGTGTTCATAATTAAGAGAATGTTTATTCTTACCCACCTGCTCCTAAGATAAATCTTTTATAAAAAAGAAGAAAAGGTGATAAAATTATAAGCAGCTTTGATAAAATAGGTTATCATAACCTTTCACAAACAAATAGGGAAACAACATAAACACTGAACTTTTTGATTTCAGATCTTTTTACTTCTTATGTGTGGGATGTTAGAAAAGGGAGTGGGTGATTATTTATGTTTTATTTATGTTTTACTTGAACAGAAAATTTTCTGTAAATTTAACTAGTTTTTTGGCGATCCTTTTTTTTGTAAAATAAGCATTTTAGATAAATGAAATTTATAAGAAAAGGGAAGGAAACAGGTTTATGGCGAACGGGCGATTAGTACCCATCAGCTAAACTCCTTGCGGAGCTTACACCTTGGGCCTATCAACCTCGTAGTCTCCGAGGGCCCTTCAGGGATAGCTTATCTTGAGGTGGGTTTCCCGCTTAGATGCCTTCAGCGGTTATCCCTTAGCAGCTTGGCTACCCAGCGTGATGCTCCTGGCGGAACAACTGGTACACCAGAGGCTGCCCCAGTCCGGTCCTCTCGTACTAGGACCAGCTCCTCGCAGCTATCCTGCGCCCATGGCGGATAAGGACCAACCTGTCTCACGACGGTTTAAACCCAGCTCGCGTACCCCTTTAACGGGCGAACAGCCCGACCCTTGGGACCTTCTTCAGCCCCAGGAGGGGATGAGCCGACATCGAGGTACCAAACTCCCCCGTCGATGTGAACTCTCGGGAGAAATTAGTCTGTTATCCCCGGCGTAGCTTTTATCCGCTGATCGACGGCCCTCCTACATAGAACCGCCGGGTCACTGGGACCTGCTTTCGCACCTGCTTGGGGTGTCCCCCTTGCAGTCAAGCGTCCTTATGTCCCTGCACTCAAGGCCGGCTTTCCACACCGGCTGAGGACACCTTATGTGCTCTCCCGATACTTTTTCGGGAGATCCCGCCCCAGGAAAACTGCCCGACTGCCGGTGTCCCTTATAGGTTAGAACTCCGCGAACCCCAGGGTGGTATCTCACTGGCGCCTCCATCCTAGCCGGAGCTAGGACTTCAAAGGCTCCCACCTATTCTGCGCAGGAATTCACAAAGTTCAGCGGCAGACTGCAGTAAAGCTGCACGGGGTCTTTCCGTCCTGCCATGGGTTGGGGGCATCTTCACCCCCACTACATTTTCACCGGGCACCCCCCTAAGACAGCGTGGCACTCGTTGGGCCATTCATGCAGGCCGGAACTTACCCGGCAAGGGACTACGCTACCTTAGGCTTTCACCCCCTTTTTAAGGGAGCTTTGGACCATATCTTCTCCTTATTCGGAGTCCGACGTATGGTCTCTGAGGAGATTCTCCAAAAGTTTTTTAGCATCCCATTTTCCCCTTTTCCCTTCTAGGGTTTTGAAACTTGAAGCAAGTTTCAATATCTCGATCATACCTTCTTTCGTTTGATGAGCACCTCTTTCCTCAAGCTCAATAATTCTTTTTATTATTGAAAAGCTATTTTTGAATTTTTGGGAAAAGGGCATTACGTATTTTTCGAAAAATGGAATAACTTTCTCTTTTATACTTCTTCTATTTCTTATAGCGAAGACTAACACATTCCTATTTCCATCTTTTTCGTATATGGTTCCAGTATGAAATATTTGCTGGGCCATTTCAAGAAGTGCTCTTCCAGATTTGCGTTGATAGATAAAAAATTCTGGATCCACATTTATTCCAAACTTTGAGCTTGCATTTTTCTTTAAAGAGATGCAAAGCGACCCTTCACCCTCTATAAATCCTGCAAGGAAGAATTTTTTGTATTTTTCTCTCATGATGCACCTCCTTTTGGAGAATCTTTCCTGCTGATAACCCAATCCTACCAATTTTCACCTACTCGGTATGGTAGGATTTTCGGGCTTCCCAGCATATAGTCGGATTTATTGACGGCCCTTTTTATAGCCTTGACCGTCAGAGTTACGGCCTCCGTTTACCCGGGCTTAGGCTTGGAGCCTCACCTTGCGGCTAACCCCTTACCTTGACCTTCGGGCACCGGGCAGGCTTCAGTCCCTATACTTCCCCTTTCGGGTTAGCAGAGACCTGTGTTTTTAGTAAACAGTCGGCACCACCTTTTCTCTGCGACCCGTTCTAGCTTGCGCCAGAACGGGCACCCCTTCTTCCGAAGTTACGGGGAAAATTTGCCGAGTTCCTTAGGAGGGTTTCACCCGCTACCCTTGGTGAATTACTTACCAGCCCACCTGTGTCGGTTTGAGGTACGGTCGCTACAGGACAACAGTAATATCTGTTTCTTGGACACATTTCGGGTAGCAAGGAGCAAGCCGTCAACTCCTTACATCCTACTGTGCCGTCAATATTACTGTTAGCGCCCTGCAGCGGCGGGGAGTATTAACCCACTTTCCCATCGGCTACGCCTTTCGGCTACACCTTAGGGTTCCGGCTAACCCTGCTCCGATTAGCGTTGAGCAGGAAACCTTGGGCTTTCGGGCGGGAGGATTTTCACCTCCCTCTCGTTACTCGTGCCGGCATTCTCACTCCCAGGCACTCCATCTGCCCTTTCGGTCAGACTTCAGCGCACCTGGGACGCCTCCCTACCGCAGCTTTAACAGCTGCCCCTGGCTTCGGCTTTGGGCTTGAGTCCCGTTAAATTTTCGGCGCCTATTCGCTCGGCCGGTGAGCTGTTACGCACTCTTTAAATGATGGCTGCTTCTAAGCCAACATCCCAGCTGTCTTAGCGAATAGACATCCTTCTTCACTTAGCCCAAAATTCGGGGCCTTAGCCGAGGGTCTGGGTTGTTCCCCTCTTGCGACCCGAGCTTATCCCCGGGCCACTCACTCCCGCTACTGACCTAAGGCATTCGGAGTTTACCTTGGTTCCGGAAGGTTTCCCCTCCGGTAGCCAAAGAAGTGGCTCTACCGCCTTAGATCATTTCGCGAGGCTGCACTTAGATGCATTTCGGGAGGAACCAGCTATATCGTCACTCGATTAGCTTTTCACTCCTACCCACACCTCATCGGACCGGTTTTCAACCCGGACCCGTTCGGACCTCCAGATGGTTTTACCCATCCTTCATCCTGGGCATGGGTAGATCGTGACGTTTCGGGTCTGCCCCCAGCGATTTTAACGCCCTTTCGGACTCGGTTTCCCTATGGCTTCGTCCCAGAGGGACTTAACCCACCGCTGAGAGCAACTCGCCGGCTCATTACGCAAAAGGCACGCGGTCGGACGCTCCTCCCCAAACGGGGGTAGTCCTTCCGCAGTCTGTAGATCTGGGGTTTCAGGTTCTATTTCACTCCCCTCTCCGGGGTTCTTTTCACCTTTCCCTCTCGGTACTGGTTCGCTATCGGGCACCAGATAGTATTTAGCCTTGGAGGGTAGTCCCCCCAGCTTCCCACGACCTTTCACGTGGGCCGTGGTACTCAGGAATACACTTCCGGGAGACTGAAGGATTTCGCTTACAGGGCTATCACCTTCTATGGCGGGCCTTTCCAGACCACTTCAGCTATCCTTCAGTTTTGTAACTCCCTGGGAAGTTCTCCGCCTTCCCCAAGTGTATCCTACAACCCCAGATAGGCAACGCCGGAGAGCTATTACACCTATCTGGTTTAGGCTGTTCCCCTTTCGCTCGCCGCTACTTGGGGAATCTCGGTTGATTTCTTTTCCTCCCCTTACTGAGATGTTTCACTTCAGGGGGTATCGCATCCTTTTTAGGATAATAGGGGCTTTACCCCTATTGAGTTTCCTCATTCGGGAATCCCGGGATCACAGGCTGTTTGCGCCTCCCCCGGGCTTATCGCAGCTTACCACGCCCTTCATCGCCTTCTGGTGCCAAGGCATCCACCCCAGACCCTTTCTACCATAAACCTGCATCCTTCCCAAATTTCATAGCTATTGTTCAAGTGGTGGAGACGACGGGACTTGAACCCGTGTCCTCCCGGGTGCAAACCGGGCGCTCTCCCACTGAGCTACGTCCCCATGTGTGGGCCCATCCGGATTCGAACCGGAGACCTTACCCTTATCAGGGGTACGCTCTTGCCAGCTGAGCTATGGGCCCAGGGCTGAGTGAAAAAAGAAAAAGGAGGTGATCCACCCCCACCTTCCGGTAGGGGTACCTTGTTACGACTTCGCCCCAGTCATCACCCACACATTCATCCCTTTTGGGGATTTCCTGTGCAGATGACTTCCATGGCGTGACGGGCGGTGTGTACAGGACCCGGGAACGTATTCACCGCAGCGTAGCTGATCTGCGATTACTAGCCACTCCTACTTCATGGAGTCGAATTGCAGACTCCAATCCGAACTGGGACCGGCTTTTTGGGATTTGCTCCCCCTCACGGGTTCGCTTCCCTTTGTACCGGCCATTGTTGCACTTGTGTAGCCCCGGGCATAAGGGCCATGCGGGCTTGACGTCGTCCCCTCCTTCCTCCGACTCTTCGCCGGCAGTCCTCGCAGAGTGCTTCCCCTTTCGGGGAGTGGCAACAGCGAGCAGGGGTTGCGCTCGTTCTGGGACTTAACCCGACGCCTCACGGCACGAGCTGACGACAGCCATGCAGCACCTGTGGCAACTGATGTAGGTTTCCCTACATCCACCATGGCCTTTCAGCCAGGCTTGAGTTGCCATGTCAAGCCCGGGTAAGGTTCTTCGCGCTGCATCGAATTAAACCAAATGCACCGCGGCTTGTTCGGGTCCCCGTCAATTCGTTTGAGTTTCATTCTTGCGAACGTACTCCCCAGGCGGGGTGCTTAACGCGTTAGCTTCGGCCACGAGGATTTACCCCAAGACCTAGCACCCATCGTTGACAGCCGGGACTACCCGGGTCTCTAATCCGGTTTGCTCCCCCGGCTTTCGTCCCTCAGCGTCAGAACTGGCCTAGGAGGCCCCCTTCGGCATCGGCGTTCCTCCCGATATCTACACATTTCACCGCTACACCGGGAATTCCGCCTCCCCCTGCCAGTCTCGAGCCCAACAGTTTCCTCCAACCTCTGCCCGTTGAGCAGGCAGATTTCATAGAGGACTTATCAGGCCGCCTACGGACCCTTTACGCCCAGTAACTCCGGGCAACCCTTGGGACCTCCGTATTACCGCGGCTGCTGGCACGGAGTTAGCCGTCCCTTTCTCTGGAGGTACTATCAGGGATTTTACCCCTTTATCCCTCCCAACAGCGGTTTACACCCCGAGAGGCTTCTTCCCGCACGCGGTGTCGCTGGGTCAGGCTTTCACCCATTGCCCAAGATTCCCCCCTGCTGCCTCCCGTAGGAGTCCGGCCCGTGTCGCAGTGCCGGTCCGGCTGACCGCCCTCTCAGGCCAGCTACCCGTCATAGGCTTGGTAGGCCATTACCCCACCAACTACCTGATAGGACATAGCCCCATCTCCCGCCGGATAAGAGGATTACTCCCCCTATCCCTTTGGCCAAGTCTGATACCAGACATGGCATTATATGGTATTAGCCCGAGTTTCCCCAGGTTATCCCATTGCGGAAGGTAGGTTAGCTATGCATTACTCGGCCGTTTGCCACTCCACAGACCGGTTGCCCGGCCTGTAGCGTTCGGCTTGCATGGGTGAAGCGCACCGCCAGGGTTCGCCCTGAGCCACGATCAAACCCTACTTGGCGTAAATTTATCACTCAGCCCTTGCTTGAATCACTAAATCTTGAATTGCTAAATTTCTCCACCACTTGGCCTTCCATTCCCGCCTCACGGCGGAACTTCTGGCAGCAATTATTTATTATACTCCGCAAAAAAACAAAAGTGTAAAAAAACAAAAACTTTTGTATAAAAACAAAACACACAAAAATCACTACCCACTAAACCAACTTATCACAGTATCCTTTATCATATCTTCAGCTAAATCACTGGGTAAATAATCCAAAAGCAAAGGTATTATAACAGGATCAATCTTACCTGAAATTATTCCAGAAATTACATCGTTCAAATCCCTCTGCAAATCTATGTTCCATCTTATCTTCAAAGATTTTTTCGCATCAGAAAGAAAATCCTCAACTCGCTTTACATGTATCGGACTTACAGCTAAATGAATAGTCTGCGGAATGTTCAATTGTCTCTCCGCTTTCTGCAGATGAAAATGCCAGCCAAGAGCTTTCATATTCAAAACGAAATTTATAAGGTCATGAACACGAGAAGAAAGACACAATATATTACTTTCAACAGGAAAAACAGAATAGAATCCAAGCTTGATCATACCATCCAGAATTTTATCACGCGCTTGCAGTATTTTTTTCGCCAAAACCATATATCCATCCTGACCGAAATATTCCAAAGTAGAAAAAGCAGAAGCAATAGGACCAATAGGTCTTGATGATAAAACAACCTGGTTAACCAATACATAGCCCAAAGAAGATGTATCAACATACATCGAAAATTTCTTCAACTCCTTATCTCTGAAAAGAACAACAGAAGAACCCTTTGGAGCATATCCATACTTATGTATATCCGCAGAAATAGATGTCACTCCTTTTACTCTGAAATCAAACTTCCGAACAGGCAAACCCAACCTTTCAAAAAAAGGCAAGACAAAACCTCCAAGACAAGCATCAACGTGAAGAGGAATTTTATACTCACGCGTAATATCTGCAATATCCTCGACAGGATCAACTACACCAAACGGCCAGTTTGGAGCAGAAACTGCTACAAGAGCTGTCCTCTCTGTTATACTTTTTTTCAATTCATCTACCAAAACTCTACCGTTAGAATCAACAGGTACTCTTTTTACATCTAAACCAAGATAATCAGCAGATTTTAAAAATGCCGGATGTATCGTAATTGGTACAATAAGCTCTGGTTTTCCGGTTTTACCAAGAGAAAAAAACTTATCTCTGGCAGCTTTAACAGCTAACATTATGCTCTCTGTCCCACCAAAGGTAAAAGTTCCAACAGAATCTTCCGGAGCATTTAAAATTTCTTTAACAAACTTTAGTATCTCTTTCTCAAAGAAGATAGCACTTCTGAAAACCGTAAAATCAAGATAGTTTGATTCATAAAACATATTATTTGCCTCTTTCGTTATCTTCCTCAAACCAGAATCGCCTGTCTCGTACACATAGGCAAAAAGCTTACCACTTGATGGGTCTATATCCATCTTCTTCGCCTTCTTGAGAAGTTTCAAAATCCTCTCAGCCCTTGATAATCTACTTATTCTTTTATATCCTTTTTTCTTCATTTGGATTAATATTATTCAGACGAAAAGAAAGTTTAAAATAAATAACGAAAATGTGAAATATAAATAACTAATCATCCCTTTATCTTTATAGGTATTCCAGAAACAACAAGATAAACCTGATCTGAAATCTCAGCAATCCTTCTATTAACTTCAGAAAGGAGATTACTCCAATGCCTTATCTCTTTTTTATCAGAAATAATACCAAAGCCAGTCTCGTTAGATACTATGATTATCAGATTTTGAAATTCCAAAAGACTCCTGATAAATGAGTTTTTAATTAATTCAATCCTTTCTGGTTCCTTAAAGTATCTAAAGAATAAATTTGTCACCCACATTGTAATACAGTCAAGAAGAATAACATCATATTGATTATTGATATGCCCTGCTATATCGTATGGCTCTTCAATGGTAATCCAATCATCTCCCCTCTGGAATCTATGCTTTTTTATTTTTTCCGATATCTCATCATCCCCAGGTATAGCAGTAGCGAGGAAGATCTTATTTTTAGTCTTTCTTTCAGAAGAAAGTTTATCGGCAATGCTAAGAGCAAAGGAACTTTTACCGCTCCCTACTCCACCGGTTATAAATATTTTCATATATCAACAGACTCAAAAATACAATTTTTTATCATAAATATACTCAATCACCTTATCAGGAACAAGCCACTTTATAGAAAAACCCTTTTTTATAAGCTCCCTTATTTTTGTTGAAGATATATGAATGATTTCTGAATCGATCTTGATGGCTCTACTTAAAATTTCTGGAGATACTTCATGAATTTCTTTGCCCGCTCGTGGAAACCAGGCTAAATGCGCCAGTTGTAAAATTCTTTCATAGTTCTTCCATTTATGGAAACTTTTCAAAGAATCCTCTCCCAAAAGTAAGTATATCTCAGACACCTGACTGTGAAAGTATTCAACTGTGCGAAATGTATAGGAAATTCCTCCAGATTTTATTTCAAAATCAGAAACCTCAAATCCTTTTTCTCCTTCAATTGCGAGTTTTACCATTTCTAACCTATCAATTTGTCCGGCTTCAGCAGGTGGTTTATGAGGAGGTATATTGTTTGGGACAAAAATAACACAATCAAGATTAAGCTGTTCTAAAGCTCGCCTTGCCCCAATAAGATGAGCAATGTGAGGAGGATCAAAAGTTCCCCCTATTAATCCTATTCTCATCTGTCTAAAATATATATACACAGATTAAAAAATACTTGATTCATCTTTCAGAATCACCCTTTTGCTTAATCTTGGAATCCATAAGAATTTCTATTATCTCCTTTGCTCGCTTATTTTCTGGATTTATACTTATGACCTTTTTCGCTAACTGAAGACCTATTTCTTTATTCCCGGTATGAATCATAAGAACAGATAGATTCAAAAGCGCTGTTTCATCTTCAGGATTCTTTTCTATTATCCTGGTATATACTCTTATAAGTTCTGGAACATTTTCCTCACTTTGATAAATGCTTGCAAGTTTGTAGAGAGAATTAATATCTCCAGATGCTTCAAGTTGGTTTATTAAAGTTTTCCTCTCATCTTTCAAAACAACAAAGATTCCGGTCAGAATTATCAGAAATGAAATTAAATATGAGAAACTTGTCTTTACTTCTCGGGAAATAAAAAATGATATGAAGATAGAAAAAAGAATTATAAACACACCTGCAAAAGAAAAAAGATTTGAAATTTCAAAATTCATAATGATAAGCTAAATTTTTATTCTTTTAGTTTTTTATTTTACTATTTTGTTGAATAAAAAGATGAGAATATTTTTAGCAACTCAAAATAGAGGAAAGATTGAAGAGATAAAGCTCATATTAAACCAGATATCAGAGGAGATAAATCATAAAATAGAGATAGTAATACCAGAGGAAAAGCATAAGATTCCGGAAACAGGAAAGACATATGAACAAAACGCTCTCATAAAAGCTCTTTGGTGGTCAGAAAGAATCAAAGACATACCTATAATTTCAGAAGATTCAGGTATTGAGATATCAGCTTTGGGAGGATACCCCGGAAAAGATTCTTCCATTGTTCCGGCACCAGAAGCAAGTGATAGAGAAAGGTGTATCCATATACTTGAACTTATGAATAACAAGGCAAATAGAAGCGCAAGATATGTATCTTGTGCAATGATTCTGTTTAAGAAAACATGGTTCTACGAATTCGGATATACATGGGGAGAAATAACAAATACCATTAGAGGAAACGGAGGTTTCGGATATGACCCTATATTTTTCTCTCACGAGATAAATAAGACATTTGGAGAAGCGACCATAGAAGAAAAAACAAAAGTATCTCATAGAAAAAGATCTATAGTGAAGTTAAAAGACCTAATAAAGAAAATATGCCAAGAACATTTATAGGAATAAAAATACCAAACGAAATTTCTGAAAAGATTATAAGATTCTTGAAAGAAAAAAGTATTTCAAAATTACCAAATTTAAAAACCGTAGAGCAAGAAAATCTACATATAACTCTAAAATTCTTAGGAGAAGTAGAAGAAGAGAAGATACAGGAAATAATTGAAGATTTAAGCTCAATCTCATTCTCCATCTTTAAAGTAGAGGTTAAAAACATAGGAGTATTTCCATCTGTGGATTATCCAAGAGTAATATGGATTGGAGCTATCTCAAGCGAAATATATGAACTCAAGAAAATATTAGACAGAGCCCTTAAAAAGCTAAAATTTGAAGAAGAAAAAAATTTTGTTTCCCATATAACCATTGGCAGAGTAAAAAATGGGAATCCATCAGCAAAAATAAAGGAACTTATGAAGGAGAACATAAGCTTTGGAGAATTCTTTGTTAATGAATTCATTCTTTTTGAGAGTGTCTTAACACCTTCCGGACCAATATACAAAAATATAAAAGAATTCAAATTAAAAGCAAAAACATGATCTTTACTATCCAGAAATAAAATCCACAGCATTCAATTAAAACTATTAAACGGAGAAATTGAACAAAATTTATATCATAATACACATATTGATTGAAAAAACTTGAAGTCATCATAAATTAAAAGTTTTCTCGATTGTCAACTAACATAACAAAGAAAACTTCAAAAAATGGAAACAAGTGTCTAGGATAATCTGCTTCGATGCGTATACATGCCAAGCTTTACGAAACACTTTTTTCAATACCATAATTCCGAAACGAAGCATTAAAAAAATTTTTATCTATGACAAATTGAAACAAAAAGCCCGAAACTTAGCACTTCTTGAACGTGGATTTATAATTATCTCCTCTTCCGAAGGAGTAATAATATTTTTCACCAATAAAAAACCAAGACCTGATTTATTCCATTCTTTGAACTTCTGCTTTACAATTCTGTCTTCTAAAGAATGAAATGAAATTATCCCAACACGTGTCCCTCTTTTTGAATACATAGGTATTTTTTCAAGCAAAGTTTCGAGGTTCTCAAGTTCATTGTTTATGAATATACGCAAAGCCATAAATACCTTTGTTGCGGGATGGATTTTTGGAAAAACTCCTTTTGATCTATATACATCCTTAACTAATTCCGCAAGTTCAAGGGTTGTTTTTATTTCTTTCTTCTTTCTCTCATTGATAATCTTTTCTGCTATATCTTTTGCGAAACTTTCTTCTCCATATTCCCGAAATATATATTCCAATTTCTTTTTTGGGAATTTCATAACTACATCTTGTGCAGTGAGCTTTATATCTTTTGAAAGACGCATATCAAGAGGACCAGCCTTATTCAGAGAGAAACCTTTATGAGACCATTCAAAATGATAAGAAGATATTCCAAGATCAGCAAAGAATATGTCCGGCAGAATTTCTATCCTCTCCTGCCGCTTTATCTCTTCAATTATTTCATCTAAACGAGAAAAATTTGAACGAACAAGTAGCATTTTTGGCCTAAATTCTTTATCTAAATTTAACAATCTCTGTTCAGCCAGTGAAATCATATCTTCATCAATATCTACTCCAACAAGTATTCCGTTTTTACCTATTTTTTTTGCAAACTCTATAGAGTGCCCACCAGCTCCCAAAGTGAGATCAAAGACAAAATCTCCCTCTTTGGGATTCAAAATTTCTATGACTTCTTTGGCTAAAACAGGAATATGCATACTAGGAATTGATATCTTTATACTTTTTCCAGATGTAGATTGAAATTATTAAAAGCGAAAACTCAAATGAAGCTCCGAGAATATAAGCCAATGCTCTAACATCTGTGATGAAGAAGAAAAAAAGCATAGAGGATGAAACGAATTTTGAAACTATAATCGGCACCCAGGCAAAAACATTTTCACGAGATAAAGATGCATAAAAGGCAGAGAAAGAGACGGTATAAAAAGCGGAAAGAGAGAAAGCAAACCAGAATTTTTCTGAAGGCAATGGAAGCATCTCAAAGGGGAATCCTAAAACATCCGAGACAATATTGAAGAAGAGTAATAAGGTTTTGTGAAGTGGGATAAACAAAGTTGCAAGTAGAAAATGAGAGAAAGACCAGATCAGAGCGATTTTTCTGAACTTTTTGAATTCTGGCAAGTTGATGAAGTGCCGAGGGCGGGAGTTGAACCCGCACGGGGAAACCCCCATAGGATCCTGAGTCCTACGCGTCTGCCAATTCCGCCACCTCGGCTATGCAAATAACAAACAAAAAAGAAATATAAAAGAAAAAAATCAGAATTAGCAGAAGGTAAAATATTTAGCTCTTCAGAATGTCTTGTAAATACCATTCATAAGTCTTTCTTATCCCTTCCTTTAGGTTCCTGAATTTTGGCTCCCACCCCAGTGCTCTAATTTTACTTATATCAAGGAGTTTTCTCGGAACACCATCTGGCTTTGAAAAATCGTGTTCAATTCCTCCTTCAAAACCAATTGTTTCCTTCACTATATTAGCTAAATCATTGATCTTAATATCCTCCCCCACCCCAACATTAACAAAATAATCTGGAGATATCTCTCGCATAGCTTCAGAATCTATCTTTTCCATAAGAAAAACACAAGCATCAGCAAGATCATCAACATATAGGAATTCTCTGAAAACTTCTCCACTACCCCATATATATAGAGCATCCGCAGTTATACCATATTTACTCAATACAGAAACTATTTCTTCGTTGGTAGCTTTTCGGTGGTCTAATTCCTTCAAAGGTCTTTTTTTCAAGTCAAAAAAAAGCATTTCCCAGTCTTTATTCCTCAGGAGCTTCCCAAGGTGGAACTTCCTTATCAAAGCAGCAAGAACATGAGAATCCATAAGGTCAAAATTATCTCCCGGGCCATAAAGATTAGTAGGCATTGCAGATATGAAATTTGTTTTGTACTGCTCATTGTAGTATCTACACATCTTTATTGCAGATATCTTAGCTATAGCATAAGGTTCGTTCGTAGGTTCAAGAGTATCTGTCAATAAATATTCTTCTTTCATAGGTTGAGGTGAATTTCTTGGATATATACAGGAAGATCCAAGGTTGAGTAGCTTCTTGACGCCAAACTTAAAGGCAGAATGAATAACATTAGCAGCAATAATAATATTTTGATATATGAAATCTGCTTTATAGGTGTTGTTTGCATATATTCCCCCAACCTTAGAAGCAGCTAAAAAAACGTATTCTGGTTTTATTTCTCTGAAAAAATCTTCAGTCTCCTGTTGCCTCATGACGTCAAGCTTTATGAGTTCTACATCTATTAAAGGTTTCCTTGTGTGATATACACCTATGATATTTGTATATCCTTTTTCAATGAGCTTTCTGGTTATAGCTCCTCCAACAAGACCACTAACACCTAAAACGACGATTTTAGAATTTTTATCCACAGTTATTAAAAAATTATCTAAAGAAAATCAAAATTTATTATTTTTGGTTAAGCATGGAACAGAAAATAATAATTCTTCCAGAGAGGATTGCTTCTCTTATTGCTGCTGGTGAGGTAATAGATAGGCCATCAGCGGTTGTCAAAGAGCTTGTAGAAAATTCAATAGATGCAAATGCAACAGAGATAGAAGTGAATATCAAAGGCAAAGAATTTATTTCTGTATTTGACAATGGTGAAGGAATGTCCGAAAAAGATGCAACTTTATCTATTCAGAAACACGCAACGAGCAAAATATCAAAAGAGGAAGATCTAAATTCAATCACGACATTTGGTTTCAGAGGGGAAGCATTGCACTCAATCTCTTTAGTATCAAAAACAACAATAAGAACAAGGAGGGAACAAGATGAACTAGGAGTAGAAATTTTTGCAGAAGGTGGGAAGATAAAACACATCAAAAAGATATATATGGAACCCGGTACGCATGTTATAGTCAAAGATCTTTTCTTCAATACACCTGCAAGAAAAAAATTTCTATCAACAGATCAAGTTGAATTTTCTTATGTATTAGATGTCATGACAAGATACGCTTTGGCATTACCAAATATAGGTTTAAAGCTTTTGAAGGATGGGGAAGTATTTTTAAACTTAAAACCTAAAAGATCACTTGAGGAAACAATAAAAACAATCTTTGGAGATACAAAAAAAGATACTATAGAGATCTTGTTCCAGGTCGGAAACATCAGCATTGAAGGTATAATATGGAGAGAAAAGAGCGGGATTGGGAAATGGATTTTCGTAAACAAAAGATATGTCAGAGATAAGACTGTATTTTCAGCTATATCAAAATTTAATTTTTTGAAAAACTCCGATTATATAATCTTCCTAACAACTCCTCCAGAAATGTATGATGTAAATGTTAATCCCACCAAAACAGAGATAAGATGGAGAGCTCCCGCAAAAATAAGGGAAATAGTGATAACTGCAATTGAAGAAGCGATAAGACATAAATTTCCCCAAACCATTATTCCACATATTGAACAAGAAACTTTTAGTGAGCCAGAAATAAAACCTTTTGAAATAAAAAAAGAAGAGAGTTTAAAAATATTAGACGAGGCGAAAGCGAAAAAACCGACCGTAAAAGTGATAACCATATTAAAAGGGATATTTGCTATGGTAGATTTTGAAGGAGAGATATATTTTGTAGATCTTCATGCCTATCACGAGGGGAAATATTTCAGGGAACTTAAGGAAAAGTTCTTGAATATAGATAAAAGGGAAATCCTTAGATTTGCAATACCTTACGAGATATCCATTCCCAAAAGCACAATACTCAAGATAATAGATAGAAAAGAAGATTTTGAGAAAATAGGTTTGCATCTGGTCCCAATCTTAGAGGAATCAAAGGTAAAGATATTTTCAATACCGTATTACTTATCTGGTGTAGATCTGGGAGAGTTTTTAGAGGAATTTGCAGATGGATTTGAGATAAGAAAAATTGAAAAATTTCTTGCGAACATATGTTGCAGGACTGTAATAAGGACTGGAGACCGACTTGAAATTTGGGACATAATGAAGATACTTGAAGATTTTGATCCAAATCAAAAATGCCCACACGGTAGAACCGCAGTTATAAAACTTGATATAGAAGAACTCGAGAGAAAATTCGGAAGATGCTGATATTCATCTTGCCTTCTTCTTCCTTTTATCTTCATAAAGCTTCAAGTCAGCTTTTTTGATAATCTCCTCAATTGATTCAGAATCTTTAGGAAATTCAGCTATGCCATATGAAAAGCCTATATTCTGTCCAAGACTTTTTTTAATGTTTTCTTTAATTCTATTTATTACATCCAATGCTATCTCTGAATTTATCTTTTTCAAAACAAGAACTATCTCATCCCCACCATATCTTGCTGCAATATCTGATTCTCTTATTGAACTTTTAAGAGCGTAAGAGAATCTTTTTAATATTTCGTCACCTTTTTGGTGGCCAAGAGTGTCATTTATATTCTTGAAATTATCAATATCTATTAAAACAAGGCAGAAGTTTTCATTATTTAAGATAAGCTTATTAATTTCCTGTTCAAAGGCAGATCTGTTGAAAAGACCTGTAAGAGAATCATATAAAGCCTGTTTCTCTATTTTTTCTCTTGTAAGCTGTTCCAAGCGCGTTCTGACTTCAAATCTTAAGATAACTTTCCCCAAACCAATCTTATCTCCCGGATTCACATAACAGCTTGTTATTTTTTTCCCATTGACAAAAGTAGAATTGGTCGAGTTAAGATCCTTTATGTAAATTCTTCTGTTCTGCGGGTCAAATTCAAAGAATGCGTGTTTTCTTGAAACACTTTTTTCTGGAATAACTATTGTCGCACTTGATGATCTACCTATTATACCAATTGATTCCGTAACAAATTCCTTCCCCAAAAGCTCATATGGTTTCTCCACAACAAGAACTCCTACCCTATCGCTTTCTTTCTCATCTCTCTTTATCTGAGTTATATCAGTTGCATCAGTTATTTCCTGAACAGCCATGCGTAATTTAAAGATAATTTTAAAAACTTGGTCTATTTCATTAAGTCATTGACAACTGATACGAAATCATTGATCTTTATCTTCTCAACCCTGCTTTTTCCTATGTCTTCTAAAAGCACCAGATTTATATAATCTGCTCTGGTTTTCTTATCAAGCATTAAAGATGAGATGAATTTGTTTTTATCTGAAATCTTAAAGTCGCAATCAAAGCCGAAAGATTTTACAAGCTCAAAAACTTTAGGGTATAGATTTTTTCCCATGATTTTATCCGAAATTTTCGTTTCAATCAATGAACCTGTTGCAACTGCAAAGCCATGGGGAATTCTAAAATCGTTTGAGGCTTCTATGGCATGTCCTATGGTATGTCCGAAATTCAGAACAAACCTTAATCCCTTCTCTTCATTTTCATCAGATGAGACTATATCTGCTTTAATTTTCGCGCATATTGAAATAATTTGTTTAAGTAGATCTTCATTCATATTAATTATCTCTTTACCGTTGTCATAAATCAAATCAAAAAGATTTTTATCACAAGATACAGCATACTTTATAACTTCCCCAATCCCCGATAGGAAATCATCTTTTGATAAGGATTTTATGAAACTTATATCACTTACGGTTAAGAAAGGTTGATAAATTGTTCCTATCATATTTTTAGCCTTATCAGTATTAACACCGGTTTTTCCTCCTATTGATGAATCAACTTGAGAGAGCAATGTAGTAGGGAAGATGATATATCTTACTCCCCGGAGATAGGAAGAAGCGACAAAACCAGTAAGATCTCCTAAAACTCCCCCACCGATTACAGCAATAAGGTCACTCTTTTTAAGTCCAATATCGGTGAATTTATTCCAAAGATATATCGCATACAAAATGTCTTTGATATGCTCGCCTGGGGGAAGATCTATCTCAAAAATTTCCGCTATTTCCTCAAAGATTGACTTTATATAAAAATATGGTGAGAAACCATCAAGTTCTACATACTTTAAAGGAGGAGAGGTAATCAAGGCAACTTTTCTAATGTCCGGAAAATTTCTTTTTATTCTGTTAATAATATGTATTTTTGGTATCTTTGATCCTACCAGTATATCATAGGATCTATCATACAAATTAACTCTGATCACACGGATTTTATTCAACTCAGAAAGGAAAACCAATATTTTTTGGACAACTTCGTCTGGTGAAAGGTCAGATGTATCCACTGAAAAATCGCATATTCTATAAAATTTTTCTCTTTCTATATACAAAGAGTGTATTTTTTCTCTTTTATCACCATGCAATAGAGGTCTTGAATCATCATTAGCAATGCGTTCAAGAATCTTATCTATGCTACAGGTAAGATTGATAATCACACCTTTATTTCTTATAGCATGCAGATTTTCTCTGGCCAAAATAGCTCCTCCACCAAGTGAGACAACACTATTTTGAGAATTACCTATAACCTCGGATATGACTTGAGATTCTACAAACCTGAAATATTTTTCCCCGATATCGAAAAGATCTTTTATGGTTTTTCCCGTTTTCTTTTCTATAATTTTATCAGTCTCAAAGAAATCAGAATTAAGTTTTTCAGCGAGCTTCCTTCCTACTGTAGATTTTCCGACTCCTGGAAGCCCTGTCAGGAAGATTATCATTATTCATGATGAGGATGAGGGAGATAAAAGGTCTTTTAACTTTTTCCCTCTAAGTTTTGCTTGAAAGGAAAGCGTTCGCAGTTTTGAAAATGCATCAAACATAGCATTAACCACATTTATTGGATTATTACCACCGATTGATTTTGTAAGTATATCCTTAATTCCACCAGCAGATAGGAGAGCTCTTGCGACTCCACCAGCGATTATTCCCGTTCCCGGAGCGGCAGGCTTTATTATGATACGAGATGTTGAAAAACGCCCTATAGCTTCATGAGGTATAGTTCCACCAACCATTGGGATTATATACATATTCTTTTTAGCTCTATTTATAGCTTTTCTTATCGCATCCACAGGCTCAGGAGCTTTTCCCATACCATATCCAACAGCTCCTTTTTGATTCCCAACGATACAGAAAGCTCGGTATGTAGATCTCTTACCTCCCTTTGTAACACGTGTTACACGCTCAGTTTCTATAACCTTTTCAACAATTTCATCATCTTGAGTTGGGATATATTTTTCAAGGTATTTATAAGAATTCCCAACATACATTCTTCCATTTTTTCCCCACTTTCCCATCAGAAAATAACACCTCCTTCCCTAACTGCATCTGCAAAAGATTTTATCTTTCCGTGATATTTGCGAAATCTTCTATCAAACACTACTTTATTTATTCCTTTCGCAATCAATCTTTGAGCAAAAATTTTACCAACTTCCTTAGCTGCTTCGGTGTTCCATGTTTTTTTGATTTTATCCTTAAGTTCCAAAGTAGAAGCCGCACATATGGTATGTCCTTTTGTATCATCTATTGCTTGAGCATAAAAATGCTTCCCTGAAACGAAAACACAAAGCCTTGGTTTTTCAGATGTACCAAAAATTTTTCTTCTGTTATGCAGAACTCTTCTTTGTCTTCTCTTATCTCTTTCCAAAAGCTCAGAGACCATATGTAATCCTCCTTTTTTACAGTCTTTTATTATAAGTTTCCGATTGTTTCAGAATCGATTTTCCAAAATTTAGTTGATAGTTACGCATTTAATCTTAGGGAAAGGCAGCGTGATCGCTCTGATTATCACTTTTTCTTACCTTTTGCTTTTCCTGGTTTGAGGTTAAGAACTTCATCTTCATATTTTATTCCTGCTCCCTTATAAGAATCAGGAGGCTTTATTGCTCTTATATTAGCTGCAACCTGACCGACAAGCTGTTTATCTATTCCTTCGACAAAAACACGAACCGGACTTCTTATTCCGACTTTCACACCTTCAGGAGGTTTAAAATTAACCAAGTGCGAATAACCAACTTTTAAAACAAGAGTATCACCTTGCATATCTGCTCTATAACCTATTCCAGCTATATCAAGTTCAATTTTATAACCATCAACAACACCCTTAATCATATTGTTAATAAGAGCACGGGTTGTGCCATGTAAAGCCTTTGCCCTTCTGTCATCGGGCTTCAGATTGATAACAAGTATCTTATCATTCTCAATCTTTAAATCTATTGGGGGATTTATATTCATAGAAAGCTCACCTTTCTGTCCCTTGACAAAAATTTTTCCCCCTTCATATCTTACCGAAACGCCTTTGGGTATCTGAACTGGTATCCTACCAATCTTAGACATAGGTTCTTATAGTTAAAAAGAAAATCAAAAAAATATCAATTTTTCAGAAAAAACATAGTGCGAAAGGAGTAAAATGTAATTATGGGAAGGAAAAAAGACCTGATATACCTTTTGATTATAAGTATAATATCTGCCATAGCATTCATTTACCTACTTATAAAGATAGGGAAGATAGGAGTTGGAAAATTTAGAACATATTACATTGTATTTAACAACACAAAGGGTCTGGCGGAAAAATCAGATGTAAGACTTGGTGGACTAAAAATAGGTTTCGTTGACAAGATGAAGATAATCATTGAAGGAAACGAGATAAAAGTTGAAGCTGAAATAAAAGTTAAAGAAGGAGTCCCAATAAGAAAGGATTTTGAGGCTCAGATAAGAATGAAAAGCCTACTTGGAGAAAAATATATAGAGCTTGCACCAACGGGAGAAGGTAGCATAGAAGAAGCACCAGAAGGATTCAAGATCACAAGGTCAAGAACGCTGTTTGAACCAGATGAACTCATATTAGCAATGAAACCAATCATAGATAGCCTTAATCCAGATATGATAAAAGAAATGACAGGAACACTAACAGAATTTGTAAGAACAACTGAACCATTAATAAAAAACACAAGTGAGATGATAAGTAACATAAATGAAATAACACCTGAGCTAAAGGAACTGACGGTTAGATTTTACAAATCATCAGATGACATAGCAAAAATAGTTAGAGTCTTTTCAGAAAACTCCAACGAGATAAACAAATCCATATCTGAACTTCCCAAACTCATAGATAATCTAAACATGCTCATGAACAGCTTATCAAAGACTTTGCAGGATGGGAATGCGATCTTATCTACGGTAATTACTTACCAAGATAATTTAACCTATTCAACCGCTTTGCTACCTCAAGTATTGGAAAGCGTGCTTAAAATAAGCAGCTTCGCTACAAATATGATTCCCGAATTCCAAAAACTCGTAACACAAACTAACTCAACACTGGAAAAACTTCAGCAGGTTCTTGATAAAGGCGTAAAGGTAAGAGTCTTTTGAAAAAATTTAAAAGCAGAATAGAAAACATCACAAACATTTTACCATTTAACTACTTTCTTATCCCAGGTTCCAACGACGGTATTTTAAAATTTTAACATTTTAAAACTTGAACTCATAACAGATGAGAAATCTGAACTAAAAATAAAGGGTATAATAATTAAAACATTTTCTTTGTTGCATACATAAACCAAAAAGTCAATAGTGTGTTATTAAAAGTAAAGTAATATGAAAAGTAAAATACATAAATCAGTATTTTGACTATGATTGCAACAGAGGAATAAGACATAAATGAATATAGAAAAATAGACAATTAAAAAATATACTGTAAGTTCAAAACGCAGTGTTGATATTTAATTTCAAGGGTGATTACAAAAATTTGTTATGAAACACGTTTTGAAGTTCTGAAAATAAGATAAATTGATACCGCCAAGAATCCAACAACTCCAATGAAGAAAACAAATCTTGAAAATTTCTGTCTTGATATCTTCGGATTTCTTGAACCTAAAATAGCATTTGTGATATCTTCCTCCTCGTATGAGAAACCGTAAATAAACTTATATAATCTACCGTCTGGAGATAAAAAAGCAATAAGGTTTGGATGATCAAACAATCCATTTTCATGCTTTATATAAACGAAATCAAAGGACTTAAAAAAAGATTTGAGATTATCTTGGTCAGCACTACAGATAATCCACACTCCTTTTTCAACAAGATCTTCAAGATCAAACTTTTGAATATACTTTTTTAGGTCATCCGGAGTATCGGTGTCATCAAAAGAGATTGAGACGACTTTAAAATTTGTCAAACCCTTTGAATAAATTTTTTCTATGGATTTTTTCAGACTACTTGTTATAAGAGGACAAGTATGAGGACATTTAGTATAAATAGGACTAATGATAATCACAGAATTTGAATCAAAAAGAGAATAGAAATTAAATTTTTTACCTTCATGATCAAAGAATGTAGCATCTTTAACTTTCTTTCCTATAACTTTCGTCTCATTTGGTCCCTGTATTTGTGAGAAAGAAATATTTTCAACTAAAAATAGAGAAAGAAAGAAAATCAAAACAAAACTCCCTTTAGCTCTGAGGATCATTTAGAAAGTATAGTTTTACCGTTTATAAAACAGAATAAAATAAAAAGATACATTACTTTGATACTGGGAGAGGTAATTCAGGGACATAAGGTAAGGATCCACCGAATGTAGCTTTTGAAATATCATAGAAAGTTGGAATATATGCAACAAGTATAAGTACAAGTAAAATAGCTAACCAAGGTTTGAACGAGGAGAAAGATTTTCCCGGATTATCAAGCGCCAAGGAAGTTGGAAAGTATAAAAATTCCTGTTCCGACCTTCTTGAAAGAAGGGTTGAGAAAAAAATGATAAAGTAAAATATCATAGATAAAAACATTATAGAACCTCCAAGAATAGATAAATATGACCAGAAAACCCAATCTGGTCTGAAGAATTCAGATTGTGGATTGAGATAAGTAAGACCTATATTTGTCCTTCTTGGCATCCCCTGAATTCCTGGGATAGACATACCTAAACTCAACATAATAACCCCAACGAACCAAAGATATGGGATAAGAATATTCAGCTTCTGAAATCTTATATTCTTTCCCGAGAGTTTTTCTACAATGTATAAAGACATTCCTAGGAATGATAAGAAAACAAGTCCTCCAACTGTGGTATGAAAGTGCCCCGGTATCCATGCAGTGTTATGAACAACAGAATTTAGGTTGTAAGAAGCATTAACTATTCCTGTAATCCCCCCGATGAAGAAAAGCATAAGTCCTCCAAAGAGATATGCGAAAAGGTATTTGTTAGCATCAAAATATGGGAGTTTCTTCCACCAGCCAAAAATACCATTACCACCATTACTTCTACCTGCATACTCTAGCGAAGCTGCGACATTAAAGGCTGTCATGAAACTGGGTATAGCGACAGCAAATGTCAGGACCGCGTGTAGAAACTTCATACTTGTTTTAATTGCCGGTTCAGAATACTGGTGATGAACTCCAACAGGTATTGAGAAGACTATAAATAGCATAAAGACAAGGCGCCCGAACTTCTCGGAGAATAATTTCCCTCCCGCCAATTTTGGTAACATAACATACAACATAATATATGAAGGGAGAAGCCAGAAATAGACAAGAGGATGCCCAAAGAACCAAAATAAAGTTCTTTCAACCATTATGTTTATCTCTTTAACTATTCCCAATGACCAGGGAATCAACATAAACAAAACAGCATAAGCTAAAGGCAAAGTAGCAACAAACCAAATTATGAATGTTGCCATTACTCCTATCACAGCAAGTGGAGCACTCTTATCTGGATTCTGTTTCTTCCATTTCAGATAAACTATGATATAACTCAAAAAAGAAGCCCATGTTCCAACTACAATTAAAGTAGCACCTATGTAAAAAAGAGGATGAGCCTTAAGCGGCGGATAGAAAGTATAAAGAACATTCGCTTTCCCGATAAGCATAGGTACAGCAGCCAATAATGTTCCAGATACCATGAGAAAGAAAGAAACATATGTCAGGAATTTTGATAGCTGGATTTTCGTATAATAAAACATAACAAGATTAGAAAACGCAACAATAAAAAATGTCGTATATACTATTGCATTTATAACACCGTGTAACGTCAAACCCTGATAGTATGACAACCCCAAAAATGATGTGGTCTTCAAAACCCCCGATCTGTAAAGTGTTTGAATAAAACCGTGGTATATCCCCAGAACAAGAAGAATAGTTGGGAAAACTATCTCAAAAAGATTAATGAATTTGAACCAACCCTCCAATTTCATTTTTTCTTCTTGCTTATTTTGTTCAAGCATAAAAGCTACCCCCTTATTTTATTTGGACAAAAAAATCTTTTTCACTATACTGCAAATCACTTTTGACTATTATTTTGCCTATCATATTTTGATGAGCAACACCGCAATACTCATGACAACTTATCACATATTCTCCTTCTTTATCAAAATTAATCTCGTAGTAATTTACAGCTTTAGGTATAGCCATAAGATTCACATTAGTACCCCATATATGAAAACCATGTGTTACATCCAAACTTGTAAGATATATTCTGACTTTAGAACCCACTGGAATTTCTACATTCTGAGGATCAAAAAACCACATGCGAGCAACATAATATATCTCATACTCGTTATCTGATATCTTGACAACCTTTCCTTGCTCATAAGGTTGAACATTCGCTATACAGGTTGGTAAATCTACACCCATCTGTTTAATTCCATAGATAATCATTGAAAGAAAAATAAGCAAAAGAAAGATAGAAGATACCGTTATATTTCTTTCAGATGATACTATATTTCTTTCAGTTGATGCTATATTGTCTTTCATAACAATCTACCCCCATTTTCATCTTAAGGCCATAACTAACCATATTGAAAACCAGATGCCAAAGTATATTAAAAACATAATAACCATAAAAGCTATTGCCCCTTTCGGTTTGAAGCTTTGACCTTTTTCTGTCAGGTTTTCCATTTTGCTTCCTCCTTTTATGTTTTTTAGTATTTTTCAGAGTATAGGATAAAAATCTCTTAAGAAATTTATAAAACATCAAAATCGTTTCATCATCAAAACTTTATTCTAAAGAGAAAAAATTTTTTTTCAAATAAAACTTTATGATAAAAAATATATACAAATTGCTTTGTTTCAGACATATTCAAACATATTGAAATTTTATTTGGTAAAGTGATCTGGGACTTTTAAATCTTTTGCATTTGAGAATACCTCATCAAGAGCTTTGTTTTTATGTATATTTTCAAAATGACAGAAACGACAAGAGTTTGTATGTATGTCTTTGGGTGAGCTTGAGAATGAAGCAACCTCAGTTTCTTTTCTTGTATAACTTTGGATCAGCTTGTTGAGAACTTCAAGAGAATAATTTTTGATGAATGCAACAAAGCATATACAAATAATAACATGTAAGCTGACAATCAAAAAGTCTAAAACATAAGGACAAATAAGTGAAAATACAGAATTCATTCACCTATAGTCTTAAAAATGTCTAGATTGGAGTTTCCAATCATTCAACATGACAATCGAAACACTACACATAAAAAAAATAGAAAGATAAACAAAATATAAATAGAAAAGATGAATATAAAATATTATTTAAGTCTTAAAATACATTATATCTTCTTTTGTCAATTTCTTTACAGAAATCTTTTGAGGTATCAAAAATTTATACCTTCTACCGAATTTTGTAAGAAGAAATCTATGAATTTTTCTTGAGATCCAGAAGGTTTTCCAGATTGTATAATCCTTTTTATGATAAGATATTATGTCTTCAAGGTTTATACCTTCATGCCGAGAAATAAAATCCAAAGAGATTTTAACATTCTCTTTATTATCTTCATTGAGAAGGTTTGAAGAGAAATCAAGGATTATAGAACGACAATCATAATATCGTTCAAGAACTTCCTTCATAAACAATTTTTTTATCAGAATTTTCAAAATAGGAGGAGTGCTTGAAAGGAAATTATCTGCCGGGAGTTTTTCTTTTTCATTCTCTTTGATCAAAGGGGTTGACGTATCAATATATAATAAATCTCCAGAAGATAAATTTTCCAATCCCCCCTTCAAGGCCCAATTTGAAAGCTGTGCATCTATTCCAATCTTATAAACTTCATCTTTCATCGAGTTAAAGCGACACACTCTCTTTATCTCTTCAACAATACGACCTATAAAATTTTGAACATCTGATGGATTTTCAAGCGAGTTGAAAACAAACTGACCAAGCCACTCCTTAGGTAGTTTCTCCTGTACAGAGTAGAAAACAGGTTCGCTCAGATTTAGAGCTATTCCGACCTGATAAGGAATAGAAATTCCAACCTTTTTAGTGAGTATATCTGCATACTCATCAAATATTTTTTTGTAATAAAGACACTCATCATAATTCCTGAATATGGGTAGCCTTTTTAAAACAAAATTTTCTAAACCCTTTATGGATATAACAACGCTTATTTCTCCATATCCCAGAACTTCAAATGGAATTTTACTGTTGTGAGGTTTATGAATATCAGAATTTTTTTCAAATTCTTCCAGTTTCTGTTCAAGTTCAGAAACTTCTAAAACATACATAGAAAAAGTCAAAAAAGCGATTTAAAATAATCAATCTGATTCTTCATCTGGGCTTTCACAAAAGATGATATAACTTTAAGCTGGTATCGTCTATCTGAAGCTCTTTCAATAGCTTTTCTCAACCTCAAAATAATTTCCCTTGCTTGATCTTCTTGTAATATCAAAGGAGGCAATACTTGGAGAACGGATTTATCATTGTTTGAATAAACGCAGAGCAAACCTTCATCAAAGCAAGCTTTTGACATAAGAGGTCCCCAGAGTTCATTTTTAAATTTTACCCCCATCATAAGCCCAAGCTGCCTTATTTCTGTGATATAATTGGAAAAATCGTTTTTGAGCTGATTAAATCCATCCGCAAAGATCTTTGCTATATAATTTACATTCTCAAGAAATTCTGTAGAACTTGAGATTTTAAGGACTTCAAGGGCAACGATGCAACCAAGCTCTGATCCACCGAATGTTGATACATGCAGAAAAGGTTCTTTTTTAAAAACAGATTCATACTTACTTTTGAAACAAGCTGCAGCCATAGGATAAATTCCACCACTCAGCCCCTTTCCGACAACCATTATGTCTGGAACAACATCAAAATTTTGTATTCCCCAAAGCTTTCCGGTCCTACCAAGTCCAGTTTGAATTTCATCTATTATCAAAAGAGCACCATATTTTTCACATAGAGATTTTACCTTCTTGAAAAAATCCTTTGGAGGGATATATATTCCATATGTAGCAGGAATCGTTTCAAATATAACAGCAGCAGTATCATTATCAATAGTTTTTGATAGATACTCTAAATCTCCAAACGGAACCTGAATAAATCCCGGAGCAAGAGGTAGGAAATATTTTTTGTATTTAATATCTCCCGCTGCTAGGGCAAGCCCTGTATGTCCATGGTACCCCCCATATGCTGAGATTATTTTTCTCTTTCTAGTATAGCCTCTTGCAAGCTTTATAGCAAAATCAACAGCCTCTCCACCACCTGAGAAGAATAGGACCTTATCTAAGGATCTTGGAGCTAAAGAAACAAAAAATTCAGCAAGCCTTGCTCTCGCCTCACTTATAAGATGGTGATTACCAATATCAAGTTCATCAAGAGCTTCCTTCAGAACTGAAACTATCTTCTGATTTCTATGTCCAAGATTAAATACACCGCCATTTGAATGGCAGTTTATTATCCTCCTACCAGTCTGAACATCTTCAATCCATATACCTTCTCTCCTTCCAATTATAAGATCGAAACCAACTTCTTTGAAAAGATTAACTTTTGCAGAAGATATATGTTTTGCAAAAATTTCAATTATCCTATCCGCCGTATATTTTCCTATAAATTTCACTATAATACTAAAATATAATTTTCTAAAAATAAAAAATTAATTAACTTGTTGCTGATCCACCCTTGTTTGATACTATTATTCCTCAGTATAGATATAAAAAGATCAAAAATTTAGAACATATGAAATAAATCCAGTTATTCCTACGCTTACCTTGGCATTTCCGATAAATTTGATTACCTATTATAGGTTTGAGGTAATTCTCATGAAAAACAACAAAACCGTTTGAAAGTCTAATAAAATATTATTAAGAATTTTCCTTTCAAGTTCATCAATATTAAACATCGGATAAGGAATAATAACTAAATTTTTCCTTTTACTTGCACTACGAGCCTCTTTCATTTGGATGATTTTAGCTATCTGAAATTTCAATATTATTCACCCTTGCATCAATTCCTTTCATATCTAACTCAGCACTACATTCAAGTTTAAGTTATCTGTTTCGGTTGAAACAAACATATCCAAACAAATAACAAAAATCTAACTGGGTAAGGATAGAAATCCATGTCCGATAAATTCTTGCTTTAAATCCTATTTTAAACCAATATCTTCATCTAATTCTCTGTTAAAGTAATACTTTTTGAACTTTTCAAGTGAGCTTTTACTTACTGAATTAGTATTAATTTCTTCCCAAAACTTTTCAAACCAATCCTCAAAACTTAAAAAATTCCTCTGCTCCCAGTAATATCTAAATATCGAGGTTAAAGGTAATATCTCCTTAGGCAAGTCTTGCTCCAAACATTTAACATCTTTTAATTCTTTATGATATTCATCAAGTGGAATAGATTCTAAAAATTCTCTAAACCTTTGGAGTTCTTTAAATTACATACTTCATGATATTTTCTCTTCCTTTATCCTCTTCCATTCCCTTTTATTAGGTAATGGTAGGTTTTTCAATTGAGTAATGCTCAGATGGTAAGTAATTTCTCTGTAAACATCCTTTACATAATGTTTAACATATTCAGAATTGAGATAATCAACAACATCCATATCACTCATGTCAAAATTTAAATCAAATAAACCAGTTTTTCTTAAAAGATGGTAAACATCACCCATCCAGGGATAACATTTTTCATCGTAGGCAGCTGCAACTCCACCATTTTCCCTAAAACCTAATCCAACTACGATATGTGGTGAACCAAAGTATTTTCTAAGTTTTTTTATTTCCGATTTTTTAATCCAATAACCACTGATATTATCATAGACAATTTTCTTACATTTAAGATTTTTGCCATTTAGGAGTGGTAAGTATTAATCACTATTGGGAACTTCATCTTTAACTATGTATGGGTTATTTTTAATTTCTGGAGTTCTTGGTGAAATTCTTATATCGTAAATATCACCTAACTTATAGGATGAGTTAGATTCCAAAGCCTTACTAAAATTTGTCTCAAATGTAACTATCTCACCTTTCCAGTTAGATCCAACTTTTATTGTTTTTATTTTACCTCCCTTGTATTCAGAAAGTTCCACCGTGTTTGCTAAAATACTTGATTTGATGAAATTAAGAACAAGTACTGAAACATCAGCTTCCGGTTGAAAGACCTCTGAACCCAAATATATTATTTCAGCTTTACCATTTTGAGATAAAAAAGCTCTTAGTTTTTTAAATTCATCAAGAATAATGAATGTAGCTGGAACGATAAAAATCAATTGTCCTTCTGGCTTGAGTAATTTAATTGATTTCTCTATAAATGCACCATAAACGTTGTATTTTCCATACCATGTTTCATACAGATTTTTATATTTTTCTTTTACTAATGGTGGAACTTTTATTGTATAGTGTTCCGAAAGACTTGGAATACCATATGGTGGATTTCCAATTATTAAATCAAAATAGTCTTTGCTTTCCCAAAGAAGGTAATCTCCTTCAATTAATTTAAAACCATCAATGTTTAAGGTTTTCAGATAATTTATAACTTCCTGGTTTATTTCGACTCCAATAAGTTTTGCTTTTTTAAAAATAAAAGGATAGTTTTTCTTTATCCCCATTAAAAATTGGGCTAACCCACAAGCAGGTTCCAGTATGGCTAAATCTTTTTTATTAACAAGTTCGTTAAAATTAACTAACTTAACCATAAAATCGACAATCCATTGAGGAGTAAAAAACAATCCGTAATCTTTTTTTATGTTTTTTAGAGCTTTATCCACTGTAAATTGAAAAATTTCGTAATCTAATGCTTCATCTTTTACCATTAATTGTTTCTTTGCTCTAGATTTACATAATATCCTTTCCATTTATATTTTCCCTTTTCATTTTTTTAATTAGGTAGTTATACACATTATTCCAAACTAATATTTTGTTATAGATTCCTTTACTATAGATAGATTATCCAAAATTATTCTCTATGTATCATATCAGGCATTAACAAAATTTTCAACTCATACCGCGTGATATTTCCATATTTTTAGAATAATCTATTATTTAAGCAATTACTCGTTTTATTCCACCTGAAGTTAATTGAGGAGTGTTCATAATTCTCAATCATTTTTTAATAATTTTAAACTCTATTCCTGAAATTCACATATTCCACTTCATTCTATTTTTAAATACCCATAAATATTTGCAAAGCGAATACTCCTGAAGAATATAACCTATTTTATCAAGGGTGTTCATAATTCCATCACCTCTTCTTTATATAAAAAATTAATCCATGTAATAGGAGCAGGAGGGGTAAGGATAAACTCTTGCTTAATTATGAACACCCCTCAGTTAATTAATTTATGGATTATTCTAAAGATCTAAAAAAGATAAGGGAATCTTCTCTGATGCTTTATTCTCTTTTAGAGAAACTTTGTTTTCCTCTTCACACCTGCAGAATCGTATGAATCTAAGCTTTATCAATAGTTCGCACAGAATATTGTGAAAGGTTTGGATATTTTAGCAAGTTCGGCTTTATCTGCAAAACTCAAAGCTTCTCCTCTAGCTTCATAAATTCAAACAATTCCATCGACGTTATATCCAAGGGAGTCAAAATTAACAACTATCTTATTTTTATATATATTCGTTTATAGAAAAAAAGCAATATAAACCTTCTTAAGGCAATTTTATCATGTAAATCTATGCTTTTTAGTATATAACCTCTCAAGCGTACCTAAATAAAACAGAAATCAGTTGTTTTATTTATCAGCAACAAATTCTAAAAATCATAATCGAGTTATTTAGAGTATAAAAGAATAACTTATGATTTCAACAAGATTTGCACCGTCTCCGACCGGGAGATTTCACATAGGGGTTGCTAGAACAGCTTTATTTTCTTACCTTTGGGCCAAAAAGAACAAAGGTAAATTTATTCTCCGTATAGATGACACAGATAAGGAGAGATCACAGAAAGTTTTTGAAGAAGAGATAGAAAAATGTCTTACCCTTCTGGAAATAAAAGCAGACCAGAAATTCAGACAATCGGAAAGACTTGAAAGATACAAAGAAGTTGTTGAATTTCTTCTTGAGAAAGGATATGCGTATAGATGCTATTGCACACCACAAGAGCTTGAGAAATACAGGCAAAATGCACTGAAAGCTGGACTAACTCCAAAATATCCCAGAACATGTAGAAATGCTGGGATAAAGAATCTTCCATATGCCGTAAGGTTTAAGGTTCCAGATGATATACTTGAGGTTAAATTCCAGGATATCGTTATGAAAACTATAAAGGTTGAAACCACGGAGATAGAAGACTTCACACTTATGAGATCCGATGGGTCACCTACATATAATTTAGCCTCTGTTGTTGATGATGCTGATTTCAAGATAACGCACATAATAAGAGGAGCAGATCATATCTCCAATACTCCAAAGCAGATATTGCTGTTTTCTATATTAGGGTGGGTTCCTCAATTTGCTCATCTTCCTTTAATACTCCCGGATGAAGGCGATGGAAAACTGTCAAAAAGGGAGGAATTCTCGAAGTCAATATATGTTTATGATCTGATTATAAAAGAGGGTTTTTTGCCAGAAGCAATAATTAATCACCTAGCACGCCTTGGCTGGGCATACGGAGACAAGGAAGTTTTCTCTATGCAAGAATTAATTGAGCTTTTTGATATAACACAAGTCAATAGCTCTCCAGCAAGATATAATTTCAAAAAACTCTATTGGCTTAACTCTTACTGGTTAAAAACAATCTCAGACGATGAGATAATAAAAAGGCTATATATTTTCATACCTGATGAATTTAAAAAATCCTTTGAAGATAAGCGCGAAAAAATTAAAAAGATAATGCCCCAGATAAAAACAAGAGTTAGAACAATGATAGAAATGAAAGATATGATAATACCACTTCTCAATCTTGAGGTATATGATACAGAAGGAATAAAGAAGTTCTTCAACAAGACTGGGGAAAACATTCTTTTAGACTTTAAAAGATTTCTATCTGAAGATGGTAAGTTTGATTCTTTCCTTAAACAGGCATCAGAAAGATACGGAACCAGGACAGTAGATGTAGCTCAAACTATAAGATTAGCACTTTATGGCAAACTTGTAAGTCCTCCCCTTTCTGATATAATATATGTACTTGGTAAGGAAGAAGTTGAAAGCAGATTAGATAAAGCAATATCTATGATCAGACACACACTATCTTCCTAGAAATAATCTTTCATAAAGTATTTTTGGAAGGCCAGCCAATCTTATTTTTCTTGAAGCACTCTCTATATCATAATTTACTCTGAACTTTCTGTAGAATCTATCTTCAATTATCCCAAAGGCTGCACGAGGATCACCATCTCTTGGTTGCCCCACACTACCAACGTTTATGGAAACAGAATCATACTCGGAGAAATCCAAGGTATCTGGAGCATCTATAACGAAGCTTCCGTCTCTTTTAAATCCAAAGACATAGGTTATATGAGCGTGACCGCAAAAGCTAGCGTTTACACCTATAGACTTTATATACCTTAAAGACCAATACGCTGCTTCCCTTGATACCAGATAAATAAAGTCTTCAGGAGAATAAGGAGCACCGTGAGAGAAAAAGAATTCTCCTTCTTGATATGTATAAGGCAATGATTTCATCCAATTTATGTGTTCTTCATCAAGCTGATTGCGAGTCCATTGAGCCGAGAATTTAGCGTGTTCAACAAACAGCTGTGCAATTTCAGGAGAAAAAGCAGCTTCATCATGGTTACCAAGTAGGACTACACTACAATTTGTTCTCACAAGCTCAATACATTCCCTTGGATTAGCTCCGTAGCCAACTATGTCTCCAAGGCATATTATCTTATCAACTTTTTGCTTTTCTATTTCTCTTAAAACTTGCTCAAGAGCCTCCAGATTCGCATGTATATCTGATATCAAAGCTATCTTATGAGAAGCCATCAAATAATTTTAATCATTTACTCTGTTGCAATCATAGTATACTGATTATCTATGTATTTTACTTTTCATATTCTCGCACTATTTGAAGGATACAACAAAGCATTTAGGAAATTTTCTCTCTGTGTTGCAAGCATCATTTTCTTGAGAAAATCACAAACTTCAATGATTTTTGATGAATGCAACAATTGATATAATCCAACCTCCAGCTTTAGATTTCCTTAATTCTTTTTGAGAACTCCTTCAAACTCTTTGCTTTGATTATCTCCTTCCTCAGTTCCCTTAGCCTTCCAATATCTGAAATCTCCCTTATCTTCTTCATAAGCCTCAAACCCTTTTTACCAAATCTTAACTCAAGGCCTAAAGCTATCGCACTGTATAAACCCTCTCTCAATCCTATCTCCCTCCCTTCCTTCAGTCCAGCTTCTTTCCCTTCCCTCAGTCCAGCTTCCCTTCCTTCCTTCAGTCCAGCCTCTCTTCCTTCTCTCAGTCCAGCTTCTCTTCCTTCCCTCAGTCCAGCTTCTCTCCCTTCCTTCAGTCCAGCTTCTCTCCCTTCCTTATACCCCCAAAGCTTTGTTATGTCTATCTCTATCGGCATCTCACTTATCTCCTCCTTCCCTATCCCCCTTAACTCCGATAAAACCTCTATCCTATGTATATATTTTAAGATTCTTTCCTCACCAAGATTTAATTCCTTTAATTTCTCTATAACTCGCCTCAGCACTACCGCCCTATCTCCTGTCTTCCCTAAAATAGAAAGAATAAACACATCTGGTTCATCAGATTCCAAAAAACTCTCTGCTTCTATCTCGCTTATGTCAATTATCTCAAACCTGTGATATATTTCCGTAAAATCTGTCTTAAGAGAAAAAACATTTTTCATCCTGAGTTTTTCTTTACCTATGTAAATGACAATCTGGATAAGGGGGAGTTTATATTTTCTGTAAAGAGCGATAGCATACTGAAGCATTCTTTGAGGCATTGTTTCATCGTTTGATGTTTGGAACTCAATGTGAAGAAGGAAGGAACCTTTATGAGTTCTGATTATTCCAACGAAATCAGCTCTGAGGTGCTCCTGAATCTCTGTTGAAGCAGGTTTTATCTCAAGTATATCAACTTTGAGAACAAGCTTAACGACAGCTTTTGCAGCGGATTCAAAAATCCCCTTTATCTCAGTATCAAATCTCACAGGGAAAATTTTGCAAATTTCTAAAAACCATTGAAATTCTTTTCTGATAAAAAATGGTGCGATACCAGAATCAA
>Ga0209289_100155_pt1 | contig 41730 bp, 32 predicted proteins | sample GXS110809BmetaG_FD_184121 | JGI IMG/M metagenome (GOLD analysis project Ga0209289, IMG submission 184121) | Hot spring microbial communities from Gongxiaoshe hot spring, China to study Microbial Dark Matter (Phase II) - GXS 110809B (SPAdes)... ...
ATGTTGTAGGGTGTAGAGTGTTAAGGCTGATATAGGTAGGGAAGTTGAAATACCATTCAACGGAAATTTCTACTTATGTATTGAAAAAAGAGGAAGAGCCTTAACAATAAACGGCAAACAATGGGACCAATTAAATCAACAAGAAATTCAAAGTGAAAGAGATTTAAATATTTTTAGTTTTTAAAAATTTGATATCAAGATGGGGCTGTGAGTGCGGCTTTGAATAGTAGAGTAGGTTCAGCAAGTAAGAAGGAAAACGAGAATAAAAAATTAAACATAAAATAGAGAGCATGAAAAAAGGTATATTTAACATAGCTACGATAACCTTTATAAGTATATTTACAATCTTTACCCTCCTTTCATTTGCAACTTTAATAACACATTTCTCCAATTTTGATAGATTTTTTATTTTTTACCAAGGATACTACTTATGCGATTCATTTATCGTTAAATTCGATACCAATAAAACAACTGGAGAATTAATATTAACGAATGTTCCTTATAATTCAAGCCAAAGCCCACAAGAAGTGGGTAAATCCTTTTTAGATACAGGAAACGTAAAATCATCAACTTATCCCTACAAATACACAACTGAAGTAGAAATTCAATACTCGAATGGAATACAAAAATATAGGATAGTTAAAAAATACACAGAATAATTTTAGAAAATAATTTAAAAATAAAAAACGGAGAGTGATAAAAAATGAAATACGACATAGTTATAGGATTAGAAGTCCATATAGAACTATCAACAGAAAAGAAATTATTTTGTGGTTGTAAGAATGAATTCACACATGAACCCAATAAAAATGTATGTCCTGTATGTTTGGGATTACCGGGATCCTTACCAGTAATTAATGAACAAGCCATAGAATACTTTGTAAAATTAGCAAAAGCATTGGAATGTGAAATCAGTAATTTTAGTAAATTTGACAGAAAGCATTATTTTTACCCAGACATGCCAAAAAATTACCAAATATCACAATACGACCTACCCTTAGCAAAAGGAGGTAAATTACTCCTACCAAATTTCAATAAATACGTATTTTTGAAAAGAATACACTTAGAGGAGGATACAGGTAAATCGATACACATAGGTGGTGACAATCTAAAAGAAGCCAAATATACATTACTTAACTACAATAGAGCAGGTGTACCATTAGTTGAAATCGTCACCGAGCCAGTTATCTATTCCGTAGAAGAAGCCATTGAATTTTTAGAATTACTAAGACTAACAGCACTATATTTAGGTATAAGCGATGTGAAGATGGAAGAAGGAAGCTTGAGATGCGACGCAAACATCTCCCTTAAACCCAAAAACTCAAACCAATTGGGAACAAAAGTAGAAATAAAAAACATAAACTCTTTCAAATTCTTGGCAAAAGCTCTAAACTACGAAATAGAAAGGCAATCACAACTTTTAGATAAAGGTATAGAAATAATTCAAGAGACCCGGGGATGGGACGAAAAAACCCAATCCACATACTCAATGAGAACCAAAGAAGAAGCACACGACTACAGATATTTTCCCGAACCCGATTTATTACCTTTAAAAATAAGCCAACAGTATATACAAGCAATACAAATACCACTAACTCCTTCGCAGTACTACCAAAAATACATATCTCTCAACCTTAACGAAGAAGAAATAATGTTTCTTTTAGAAAATCAACAAATAAACAACCTATTCAACAATCTACTGGAATACACAAAAGGAAATACGAATGTCAATGCAAAATCGATAGTGAAATTCCTAAAAACCGACTTCGCTTACCTCTATAACAACAACCAAATAAAATGGGAAGAAATAAAAATCAATAACATTATAAATTACATCAATTTGGTTGAAAATAAATCCATAGATGTGCTAAACACAAAGAAATACTTACCAGAAATCCTACATAAAGAAATGAATTTAACTGAATTTTTAAAATCAAAAAATCTAATTATTGAAGAGGATCACAATCTAATAGAAAAATTAATAGATGAGGTAATATCAAGAAATCCGCAAGCTGTTGAAGATTATTTAAACGGCAAAGAAAAAGCTCTCGGGTTTTTAGTAGGACAAGCGATGAAAGAATTAAAAGGAAAAGCAAAACCAAACACAGTCTCCGAATTGATAGTAAATAAACTACAAGCATTCATTAAAAACTAAAAAGGGGGTAAGTGGAATGAAAAAACCAAAAGTTTTAGCTTTGGTAAGTAATGGGGTAGAAGAAATGGAACTCGTCATTACCGTAGATCTACTAAGACGAGCTGGAATAGATGTAGATATAGTATCAATTCAAGACCAAATAGTAGAATGCTCGAGAAATGTAAAAATAGTTACAGACAAAACATTAGAATTAGAAAACTTAGATGAATTCATAAAAGAATACGACGCTTTATTTATCCCTGGTGGGTCAAACAATGCACAAAATTTGAAAAATCACGAACCAACCAAAATAATAATAGAACATTTTATGAATTCCAATAAGATAGTTTCAGCAATATGTGCAGGCCCAACCGTTATTAATAAACATTACAAATTAAACAATTACAAAGCAACATGCTATCCGACACTGAAAGAAGAAATACCCAATTTCGAAGAAAGGTCAGTTGTTGAAGATAGAAATCTAATAACGTCGCAGGGGCCAGCAACAACATTCGAATTCGCACTTAAATTAATAGAAAAACTGAAAAATAAAGAAACCAGAGAAACCGTCTCCAAAGCCACACTATTTGAAGAATATTTTAAAATATCTAAAGTTTAAAAAATACTGATCTATATCGTAGAGAATTAACTCACCATACTTTGCTCAATACTCACTTCCAGTAAATACATTTTTATTCAAATTGCAACAAATTATAATTACAAAACAAAATTTCAATCCTAATTTTCTTTAATATTTTTTCAATCGTAAATAGGATTATGTTTTTTTAGTTTGCAAAGTTCTCTCCACGATCTTAACTAATTCATCGTCTCTTATTTCTCCTTTAACATCTGCTTCTTTTTTAAATTCGCTAAACACTTCATTTATTTGTTCTTCAGTAAGGTTATATCCAAGTTCTACTAATTTGGCTTTAAGGCCATGTCTTCCCGAGTTTTTATTTAAAACTATAATTCCACCCTTAGGAAGACCTATATCCTGAGGATCTATTATTTCGTAATTCATTCTGTTAGATACAACTCCATGCTGATGGACACCAGATTGATGTCTAAAAGCATTTAATCCAACGATTGCTTTATTTGGCTGTATAGGTATTCCAGAGTATTTAGAAACCAACTGGCTAACGTGATAAATCCTTGTGGTATCGATATTAGTATAAAGGTTAAAGAAATCTTTTCTTACTTTGATAGCCATTATAACTTCTTCAAGTGCAGTATTACCAGCTCTTTCACCTATTCCATTAATACATCCCTCAACTTGCCTTGCTCCAGCTTTAACAGCAGCCAAACTATTAGCAACTGCTAAACCTAAATCATCATGACAATGAGTAGAAACAATGTATTTGCCATCTACTTTTTCGAGAATCGTTTTTATAAGTAAAGCGTATTCTTCAGGTATAATATAACCCACAGTGTCAGGTATATTAATCGTGGTAGCACCACTTTTTACAGCAACTTGCAGGACTTTTATTAAGAAATCCCAATCGGATCTTGTTGCATCTTGAGCAGAAAACTCAACATCGGAGCAATACCTTTTTGCATATTTTACCATACTTTCTGTTATTTCGATTACCTCATCTCTTGTTTTTTTCATCATAGTTTGCAAATGTATGTCAGAAGTAGAAATAAACACATGTATTCGTGGGTTTTGTGCTACTCTTACAGCTTCCCAACCTATGTCTATGTCTTTTTGCACAGTTCTACACAAAGTAGCAACGATAGAATCTTTAATGATAGAGGCAATAGTTCTAACGCTTTCAAATTCTCCTTGAGAAGATGCAGCAAACCCCGCTTCGATTATATCAACTCTCATCCTCTCTAATTCCTTTGCTATCTCTATTTTTTCATTCAATTTTAGATTAACACCAGGAGTTTGATCACCGTCTCTGAGAGTAGTATCAAAAATGTAAACTCTATCCATATTATAATCCCCCCTTCTATAGATTATTAGTAGAAATCTCAAATTCTATGGGATAAGAAAAACCTGGAGTTATCAAAAAACCTATAGGTATTTCAACACTTTCAAATGGCTCCAAATTAACTTCATATATTTTTCTATAACTACCACTATCAGTTCTAAAAATCTTATTGTTCATTAGGAATATAAATGGAGTATAACCTGAAACAGAGGAGTAATATAGATTAACTTTTTGACTACTTTTTTTATCGTTATTTATCTTGAAAATAATTTTATAATAAACTCCATAATTTGAATAATTTTGTTTATCCTGGTAACTTATTAATTCATCGGGGATCCTAAAACTAAAAAAATTTTTTGAAGTATTGAATTCAACTTGTTTTGTTATGATAGGTTTATAGAATTTACCTGTGGTCCTTGGCGTTCCATCACTTTCCAAAAAGCTAAGGTTTTCCAAATTAGGCAAATTGGAAGAAGATGCAAAAATTCTTAATTTTAAACGTCTATTGGATTTGATATATAAAAAGCCAGATATAACTTCTTTTTCAAATCCTTTAATATTTATTATTCTTACTTTCTGTCCATTAAATATGTTTATTTTTGCAACTCCTTTTTCTTTCAAAAATTGCAGAAAACTAATGGAAGATTTAATTCCTGTTTCTACTTCACTAATACTTTTGGAATAATCGAAGAAAAATTCAACATTAGCTACATTTTTTTTAGTAGAAGAAAACGTTAGTTTACTGTCATCATCAATTTCCCCAGGATTTTCAATTTCTATGAAGTAGTTTGTATTAAAAAAAAACAAATGATGGAACCATATCCAATATCCATTATTTTCAAGGACATTACCCTCAAAGATCATCCCGTCCTTACTAATTTTTTCAGGATTGTTAGAAACAACTAAATAATCAAAACTCAATTCTGAAACACTATCGTCCTTTTTAAAAACTAACTTAACATTTTTACGAATGTCCTTGTAGGGAAAAACAGAATTTTGGGTAAAAAGAATGTAATTATAGGTATTACGATACCTTTCTAAATAGTACCTCAGATCACTTTCTATGTTAAGTTTTACATTTGGAAGAATAAAAGATTTTAAAAAATCAATCCTATTAAACAAATCCCAATTCTTGAAATAGATTGTATTACCAATCGTTTTTATTTCGAAAGAAGGGATTTTAGCAACGATATAGGAAGAATCTTGTCCATTATCATAAGTAAGCAAGATCGTTTGAGAAGATATCGGTTCAACAGGAGATATATAAAGTTTTCCATTTTTATAATAACAGTAATCAGGAATGTTCAAATTAAAATCTTTTTTTGATTTATTGAATATCCTTACGACAGCAGTTTCCCCTGTCAATACTTCAATATAATTCTTTTCAAAAAAAACATCAGGTAAGTATTTTAAATTATACAAATTTTTCTTGTAAGACTCAATTAATCCAGAAACATCAGAATATCCCAGTTCATAACTCCAAGTTTTATCAAACGAAAGAATTACATCACTATTAATACGAACTTTATACTTGCCTTCATAATCGTCGTAAACTATACTATAATTTACAGGATAATCCGAAAAAATGTTTTTCTTAAGAACACTCATTATCCGAGGATTATCATATCTTTTAGGTAGGTAAATTATCCGATAATCAGAATTGTTAGATTTAAAATAATAAGAAACCACATTCCCACTTTGCTTCTTAAACAATTCAACTCCAGCAAAAGAAAAACAGATTAACAAACAAATAAATATAAACAAAATTCTAACCATTATTCTAACCATTTCATTATTTATATTAAATAATCAAGTAAGAAAATCCTTGTTAGATTTCTGTTGTAGTAAACTCCTCCTAACACTTACCTCAATTACATCTACTTTGACATTCCACGAGCCTTTTATGGGAAAAGGGTCTTTCCACCACATTTTCAGCCTGTTCCATGCACTTGCACTTTCCCCGAGCACTTACATTTTCTCTGAAGGTACTCATTTATTACTGCTTCTTTACCTAACCAACAACCTACACAAAAAAAACCAAGCATTTTTTCTAATGAGAATTTTCTATCAACTTGATTCTAACGTTTGAGTAGTAGTGTTTAAGAATTTGGATATAGTTGAATTTTTTTGCCAATTCATTTGCTCCGAATTGACATAATCCAACGCCATGCCCAAATCCTCTACCTTCAAAAATAACATCATTACCATTAACCTCAACCTTCTGTATAAAATTAGAAGGTAATAAACTGTAGTAAAGGTCTTCTGAAATTAGATAAATTGAATCGTCTTTATAAGCTACGTATTTGCTTATATCAGTAATAATGATCATTTTTTCTATTCTTTGGCTTTCTCCCTTTTCTATTTTTATTTCTTTTAATTTTCCTTTCCATTCTTGTCCTATTATGTTTGGTATTGTTTTGCTCAATATTTTTTCTAACTTTTGTCTTGGTATTCTTACTTTCCATTTAAAAAGTGGGGAATGTTTACAATATGCGTCATCGATGTTTTTCTCGTAATCTTTAACCATTCTCAAGTATGGTATTTTTTTATTCCACACATCTTCGGAATTTGCGGTGATTCCACCACAAGTTGAGTGATAAACAGCATCTATGGGAAAGTCTTTATAAACGATAATCTGTCCCATAGTTGAATAAGTAGCGATAAAACTTTTAAAGGTTTCATAATTTTCTCCTTCGAGATTTTGGCAGTGTGGCATATCACAAAGGTCAAAATTTTTGTGTCTCCTTTTATTCTTAATAGCATATGTTCTTGCAGCGACCGCTTGAGCCTTAAGAGCCTCCAGTTCAAAACTATCAGGCATCTCACTTACAACAACCGAACAAATATAATCCTCTAAACCAATTCTCAAGATCAATGGTTTTTCAGAAATAATACTGTCAAACCTATAGCTATGGTAACTTTCTATTCCGTTTTGTTTATTTTTTTCGATTATCACGTAGAAATTTTGGTTGTCAAAATCCATTATAACTCCCTTTTTATTGATCCTACTTATTTCAACATTAACAAAAAAACTGGAATTATTTTTATTAAATAAAGCCCTTTTATGAAAATTTCTACTAACAACAGCATTATAAACTTGTTCATAAATTATTTTCATTCTTGGCGAAAAATAAAAATACTTTCTGGTTTTCGGATTTTGGATGATAAATTCAATTGGCATTACTAATTCTATAAAAGAAAAATCAAACGATTGCTTTTTTTCTCCAATTAAACCAGGTACAATCATTTCTAAAAGATAAGAATTAAAAGAAAAAATGTAAGGGTTTGAAAGGTTCTCTATCGTGAAAGTATTTTCTGCTAAGAAGTAATAATTACCATAATTAATTAAAAACGGTGTATTATTAGAAGTCCAGGCCAAAACGTTATTTTTATCTGTATAGTATTCAACACAATACTTTCGGGAAAGCAGTATTTTAGTAAAATGTTTGAAAGAAAAGTATTGGTACTGCCGATTAACGAAATTTATATCATAAATCCCAAAATTTTTATACAACTCTGTGGAGTATTTTTTACCCCTTGAACTAAACATTAAACTTTGATAAGTAAAGATAATCTTTCCTGTTTTAGAATATTCTTGGAAACTTATTATTGTGCTTATCGGTATAAACCTGCAATCATTAACAATAAGTAAATCAATATCTTCATCCAATAGATTAATGTTTTTATCAGTTATTATTAAATATTTTACATGAAGGGAGGAGAGAAATTTTTCTAAAAAATAGAATTCTTTTATGTATCGTCTTGGCATTCTTTCAAAAGTTAGGACTGAGAAATATATTCCAACTATCTTCCCTTCCTTTTTAAACTCTTTCTTGAAATTGCTATAAAAATAATCATAAACTTGCTGATTTATAAGATCATAGAAAAAAATAAGAAAAAATAAAAAAAAGATTTCAAGCGCTAATAAAGCCAGCCCTAAGAAATTTCCAAAGAAATTTCGAAATAAATTTACAATGTCCATAAGTATTTAATTTTACAAAAAAATTTTAAAACCTATTGAAAATTTTATAACATTTTTTTAACAATTTTAAGGCAATTTTAACATTTTTTTTAACAATTACCCCACTTGACTTTTTGAAAAAATGTGTTATATATATAAATTGGAGGTGATAATGAATGAATAAAAAGGGTGTCCTATTACTAAGCACATTATTCTTTATAGTAGTCCTCATAATGATGTCAGTCGCTTTGTTTGGATTAACACAAAATAATTACAAAGTCAATAAAGATTACTTTGCAGATCAAAATTCTCTAAATAACGCTGAAAACACTATTCAAATCCTGATTTTCCTAATTCAACAAGACCCCAATATTTTTAAGCTAAATAATAATAGCGTTAATTTTCCTACTCCAAAAATAGATAAAATATTAAGCAATAATGATTTCAATCAAAACCTTCCTTACTTTTATATTGTTTACAACATGAATTCTGGAATAGTTAAAACAAACTGCACCTCAGCTCCGACTATTAGTAGAGATGCAAATTCCTCCAATGGAATTTATGCGTTAATTTTTTACCCTAAAAACAAGCTAATTTCGGAAGAGGGAGTTGTCTTTTTCTTTGGCAATAAAATAGATCCTAATAATGTATTAAATAAAGATAATGGTAATATTGCTTACTATGAAATAATTAATCCAACAAGTGTTAAATTTTACATAAATACATTGCCTCCTAACAACTCTGTTTCTTTCCCAATCTATAGTTCTCTAAACAATGGTGGAACTGATGTTGAAATGAATAGATTAAGTCCAAACAGCAGTAGAAAAATTAGTAAATACAGTGTAAATTTATTTGCACTAAGTTATTCAAGAGTCCCCGGACAAAACAGATACAAAGTAAATTACTTAGAGCAAGAGTTTCTAAGAACCTCAATGATCCAAGCTAACGTCCTAAACAATGGAACAACTAACGTAGAAGCAAAAAACCTTAATTTAATCGCTGACAACTACAAACTAAACTCCTTCATTTCAAATAAATACCAAAAAATGTATCTAAATGACACTCAAGGGCAAACAAGATTCAACCTTACTAATAGTCAGTCAACAATAAAAGGTAGGTTAGTAGTCAAAGACACAAGTAGTGGAAACCTTTATTTTAACGGTAACACTTACAATTTTCAACAAATACTAAATGATACAACACTAACACAAAACGTTCAAAATACAATAGGTGGTAAAATAGAGAAAACTGAAAAGAATTACGATACCCAAAAAATTAGAGATGCAATAGTTAATAAAATTCAACAACAAGCAGCTAACTATGTATCATTACCTGCAGGTTGGTACGTATTTACCGATAAAAAAACCATCGTTTATTTTCCTCCATCCTATACGTACGACCAAATAAAAAATAATATAAATAGTGTAAACCAAACAGTTACAAATCTTTCAGGTTTATTAAACACAACAAATCCAGTAAAAATTCAAAATGAAATTAAAGATAATGGGAATGAAATTCTAAAAATCGATAATTATACTCTTAATGTAAATACAAACATCAAAGTGGAAAATAATTTTATACATATAACAAGCTACGGGGATTATCAAGGGGTAAATAAATTTGGTAATAAAGATGTAAAAATAAATCTAAATAATGCTAATTTCTTTGGTAACAATGCGGCACTAATCGTTGATGGACCAATAAAAGGCCAAGGGGCTCTAATCGTAACAGGTAATGGAACATTATCAAACACACACCAAGCTGTTGATTATTACAATAATCCAACTTATTGGACACCTTACGATACTACTAACCTAAATTATACTGTTAATTCAGGGGATATCGTAGCAAGGTTTGACCAATTAAGAAGCGGAGACTCACAAGTGGCAATCTTAGCAGACAATAACTTTATCATCAATCCACTTTCCATACAAGATGACACAAGCTTCTTCGATAGATTAATCGCCTACCAAATGATAGAATATGCAAACAGTATTGGAAGCGAGTCGTGGGCAATAGTAAATGGTAATCCCCCTTCACAAATAGATAAATCTGAGCTTTTCCAAGTAATTTTGGATAAACCTGATTCCATAGACCCCTTAATAGGGAAAAGCAACAAATTTAAATCAAAATTTCATAATTGGAAAGGTTATACTATTACAATAACCACAAACGGATACAGCAATAGTAGTGTCTATAATAATGTAATGAGTTCAAGAAGTTTTGGACTTATTCCATACACTAATAAAATTACTTCAATTCCTGGAGACCCAGATCTAAGTAAAACAATAACAATAGATCCAACAAATGGGATAATCAATGTAAATAGTCAAGTAAATAGTCAAGTAAATAGTCAAGTTATCCAAAGTCCCCTTTTTAATGCATTTTCTTCACCAATTACTTTCAACAATGCTGATTTTGTAGCATACACAGTAGGTAATGTTGGAATATTAGTAGTGGGGGAGAAAGATCCTAATGATCCTAACAAAGGCAAACTTCACTTTTACGGATTTGAATCTAATGGTAATGGTTCTACTTGGAAAAAAACTTTCGAAAAAACAGTAACCAAAAATATAGACGTAAAAAAAATACAAGGATATTTAGATCATATAGATGGGACAGAACAACAAGGTAAAGATAATTTAACATTAGAAAAGCTTGCACTTGGATTAGCAGCAGCAGAAAAAAATGATGGAAGTTTTTTGGATCCGTGGAAAAATGGCCCCAGTGCAGTGGAAGAAAATTTTTCTATTACAGATCTTCACTCAAAAGCACAAGATATCCTTAAAGATCGAATACAAGGTTTATACACTGAATACAATAAAATTTTAAAGCAAAAGAGTTTAACATCAAAAGCCGGAAATCCAAATGACGTCGCGGAGGGCGATATAAATGATAATTATTTCCCATTCCTTAAATTATCAATAGAGGCTGGGGAAGATGTAGGTTCAAAGCTAAGTGATGGATTTAGTAACCTTTTAAGAGACAATCCAACAGAGATTTCTTCTTTGCTATCAACACCAAATGATGTAAAATTGGAAGGGTTCATATGGGTAGGTAATCAACTAAAAGCAGTCACAGGAAGCAATAATAATCTATTGTTCAAAGGTTCAACAGTTGTAGGAAAAAATGAAGGAGCGCTACTGGGAATAAAAGGAGTTAGAAACACGACATTCGTTTTTGATATGGATATCGTTAATTTACTTGAAAATATGGAAGCACCTTCCCTTACATTACCAACAGTCTATAGGATTTATAATAAGATATACACAAGATAAAAAATCATAACTAAAGGATTTTCATTACAGTAAGAGGATTTGTAGCAAAAGATATAGAATAATAAAATGAATGGAGAAGATAAAGGCTTCAAAATTCGAGATCCTATTAGATAATTTTATTAATCGTTATTATGTAAGTGGATCTTTTAGTAAAAACGATTTTGAAGAACTGCTTTCAAGAGCCATACTTTCAGAAGATAGAGAATTAAGAAGAGTAGCGTGTAAAATCATACGAAGACTTAAACTAAAAAACTTGCTAGATTATGTAAGGGTTCTCCTAAATGATGAGGACTCAATAATAAAATCTCTCGCTTTATTAGCAATAGCACAGTTTAAAGATGACCAAAGTTTTAATAAAGTTGTTGAACTTTTCAATAGCGACACAAAAATAGTGAAATCCTCGTCCTTGTTAGCATTGGGAAGTATAGACAAACCAGAAGGCTACAAACTAATATTTGAAGCATTGGAAGATGAGTACGAAGAAGTAAGAGAAAATGCAATAATAGCATCGTCGTGGATAAACTCGCCTAAAACTATACCTCTACTTATCGACGCTTATTCAAAAGAAAAAAATAAAAACCTAAAAATAAGAATAATAAAATCTTTTGCACTCCTTAATTCCGAAATTATTAACAAAAAGTTAGAAGAAATAGTATTAACAGAAAGCGATGATATAATAGTTATAAACGCCATAAATTCACTACTAAAAAAAGGAATATCAAAATACTCACTTTTAGCAAATACAATTTTATTCAAAGCAATAAACGATAATTACAAAATCACAAAATTAGTAGAATACTCCAGGAAAAACTTATACAACATAGTTTCACAACCAATATGGGAAACAAAACAAATAAAAGAAGAAGATCAAAGGTTAATCTTCAGGTTTATCGAAGAAGATCTTACTCACAAATACCACATCCGTTCTGAAGAATTGAAAAAATTAGCAATAAACTGCCTTAAGAATTTAAATAAACAATACCATCAAATAGTCGTAAAATTATTTGAAAACGACCTTTCAAACAGTTTAAAAATAGAAATAATTAATTTCCTTTCAAATCCCAAAGTTGACAGGAATTTCAAAATCTTGCTATTAGAGTTCATCTCTGATGAAGACAGGCTTATAAGAGAGCAATCTCTTTTTGCAATAATGGACAATCAACCGTTAAATGCTTTAACAAGCCATATAAACGAAAAAATATTCTCGATGGAATACAGTTATCTTAAATTAGTCGCTTTAGGAATAATATACAGCAATATGGTAGGTATTTAATAATATTTTTTTGAAATAATAAAAAGGGTATGCTTGAATTCAAAAATGTTAGTTACATATATCCAAAAGGTTACAGAGCACTAACCAATATTAATTTATACATAGAAAAAGGGGAATTCGTATTTTTAGTAGGGCCTGTTGGAGCAGGAAAAACAACAATACTTAAACTAATATACCGTGAAATAACTCCAACAGTAGGTAAAATATTCTTTGAAAACCAAGATTTAGCAATGCTAAGTCACCATCAAGTCCCTTATTATAGAAGAAGATTAGGAATTGTGTTCCAAGATTTTAAATTACTAAACTATAAAACTGTATGGCACAACGTTTCCTACCCATTGGAAGTAACTTTAGTACCAATGAAAGATATAGTAAAAAGAGTTTTTAAAGTTTTAAAATTAGTGGGATTAGTAGATAAAAGGGATTTTTACCCTGATGAGTTATCAGGAGGAGAACAACAACAAGTAGCAATAGCAAGAGCTATAGTAAATAATCCATCCCTTTTCATAGCTGATGAACCAACCGGAAACTTAGATGTTAAATCCACCGATAAAATTATGGAAATAATTACTGAAATAAACAAAATGGGAACAACAGTAATCATGTCCACCCACAACTTAGAGATTGTAAAAAAATTTAATAAAAGAACAATATATATTCAAAACGGTATGATAGTAGAGGATACTAAGAATGAAATAATAGATACCCTTATAGAAAGGAATTCGTATGATACAAATCTTATACAACCTTAAATATTCAAAAAATTTAATAGAAAAGTTAGTGAAAATTGGAAAAATAATACATATTAAAGATGTAAACAAAAATATTGTAAAAAATGCAGCTATTTTTATAAATGACAACCTAAACATAAAAGACCTTGAGAAAATAATTAAGAAAGGCGTAAAATTTTTATACGTCATAATAATATTACATAAAAAAACTGACCCTAAATTACTTCCCTCTTATTTTAACCAACTCAGTTTAATGATGAAAAATAAAGGTATTGATTTATTCTATGAAGTTACTAATCTTGAAAATCTCGATTTAAATTTATCTGCTGAAAAATTTTTTTCATTAATCATTGATAATATATATTTAAAAATCCAGGATATTGAATTCATACAAATACCTTCATTATTCGTTCAAAGTTTAAAAGAGTATTTATATTTAGAAGAAGTATGTTTTATTTCACTTAACCCATTTAATGAAATAATAAAATCTTTCCCTATAAACTGCAACAGACAAATAAAAGATATTTTCAAGAAGAATATATTATTATACAAAGCAGGTAAAGAAATAGAAAATAGAGTCATTATTGAAGGGAAAGACAACGACCAAATCTTTCTTTTCTCAATATATAACAACCCAATGACCACCTCATTCTGTATGATATATTTTAAAATAAATAAAAAAGGATATGTAGACATTTTAAAAACATCAATATCTAACAAAATCATAAGAATACTTGATTACATAAACAATAAATTGATAACTTATTACAGATTGCAAAGAAATATTCAAGAAATAAATGTATTACATAATGTTAGTGTAGCTTTTGGAGCAACATCAAGTTTAGACGAATTAATAGATATAATCGTAAAGAAAGCGAAAAATGTCTTCAAAGCAGATGTATGCACATTAATGCTAATAGAAAACAATGAACTATATATAAAATACTCAATAGGATTACCAGAAGAAGTAAAAGGAGTAAGGCAAAAAATAGGTGAAGGTATAGCAGGTAAAGTAGCACAAACAGGTAAACCATTAATCATTAATGACATAGATAAAGTGGAAGATAAATTTGAATTAGAAAAAAATTACAAAAGTTCAATGGTTGTCCCTCTAAAGGCAAAAGAAGGGAAAACAATAGGAGTTTTAAGCGTATCCAAAAATAGTTTTTATCCCTTTTCTGAGAATGATATGCAAACACTGTATAATTTAGCAACCGTTGCAGCAACCGCAATAGAAAAAGCACAACTGTACCAAAACCTAAATCTATATTCTGAAAAATTAGAAGAAAGCTATATTAACACAATAAAATCATTAGCAAAAGCTTTTGAAGCAAGAGATAAATACAATAAAGGTCATATGGAGAGAGTCTTAAAATACGGATTAGCAATAGCATCAGAAATAGACAGCTCACTTCTTAACGACGATATTCTTAAATTGTCTTTGCTTTTTCATGACATAGGAAAAATTGAAATACCTGATAGTATTCTCAATAAACCTTCAAAATTAACTCCGGAGGAATACGAAGTTATAAAAAGGCACCCAGAAGCAGGTGAAGAAATTTTAAGAAATGTCAAATTTTTACAAGAAGTAGCAGAAATAGTTAAGCAACATCAAGAAAGATGGGATGGGAAAGGATACCCACAAGGATTAAAAGGTGAAGAAATTCATCTATACGCAAGGATAGTGGCCTTAGCAGATGCTTTTGATGCAATGACAAGTGATAGAGTATATAGAAAAGCAATGTCAATAGAAGAAGCTGTTGAAGAAATTAAAAGAAATAGAGGGACTCAGTTTGATCCTATGGTAGTAGACGCTTTCCTAAGAGCCTATGAAGCAGGATTGATTAAAGTAGATGAAGAAATTAACGAAGAAATTATAGAAATGATTAGTATTAAAAATTTGAGGGAAAGATAAGATGGAAATAAGCTTTGCTTTTCCGCAAGTTTTCCTAATAGGTTTTATCCTCTTTCCAGCCATAATCATCCTCTTTTTTGTCCACCACTTTTCACAAAAGAAGAACATATTCATTTTTACTGAGGCTCAACTGATAGATAAGATAACATTAAGCAAAATAGGTTTCAAGAAGTTTTTTCTGTATTTTTTAGATTTCTTGATCATAATCGTCTTATTCTTAGCGTTAGGTAGGCCTCAATATCCAATAAGCTTACCTGTAAGTGGTTATGCAGTGGGTATAATCATCGACATATCGGGTAGTATGATGGCAACAGATTTCTTTCCATCACGTATAGCGGTTGCGAAAGATGCCGCAAAAGTCTTTATCAATAAATTAAAAGGAAATTTCGAAGCTTGCTTAGTAACCTTTAATAACAACGTCTTTGTCAATCAAAGTTTAACATCATCCAGAGAGGATCTACTATTAGCTTTGGCACAGGTTGACGCAAATTATGGAGGAACAGCAATAGGGGATGCTATAATGACAACATTGGCAGTGCTTGAAGGTTCAAACATGCCTCATAAAGTTATCGTCCTTTTAACCGATGGAGAAAATAACTATGGAATAGACCCAATAATAGCAGCCCAAAGAGCAAAAGATAAAAAAATACCGATCTACTGTATAGGAATGGGAACATCCACAGGAACATATATCCCTGGAATACCTTATCCGGTAAGAATCGATGAAGGAACACTTAGAGAAATCGCAAGATTAACAGGCGGGGAATATTATTGGGGTAACTCATCCGCAAACTTAGAAAAAATATACCAAAAATTAGCAGAAAAAGTAGGTAAAGTCAAAAAAAACCAAGATATATCATCGTTATTCGCAGGATTTGCTTTACTTCTTATCATCATTAAAATAATGATTAATACACTCTTTGTAAGGAGCATAGAAATTTAATGCCAGAACTACCAGAAGCAACAACAATATCATCTCAACTATCAAAATTTATCACTAATTCCAAACTTATTGAAATAATAATAAAAAAAGATAGCATAATTAAAAATAAGGAATTACTAAAAAACATAATCAATCAAAAATGCGAAGAAGTAAACAATTACGGAAAGATGGTTTATTTTAAATTTCAAAATCATTGGATAGTATTCCATTTAGCACTTACCGGTTATTTAGTTATAAACCCCAAAGAAGAATTATTAAACAATACAATAGTTGAGTTCAATTTTGATAAAAACAAAGTAATCTTTGGAGCTAAAAGAATGTTTGAAAAAATGATCGTATATGAAAGTTATCCCTTCTCTAAATATGGGCCTGATTTTAGATCATTAAAACCCTTGGATTTTATAAAAATTTTAACCAAAACAAATAAACCCATAAAAGTTGCTCTAATGGATCAAAATTTAATCGCAGGTATTGGAAATATCTATGCTTGTGAATCCCTATTTGATGCCAAAATACTACCAACAAGAAATACAAGAAATATAACCGTCCAAGAATATCATAAACTATTCAATTCATTACATAACATAATCAAATTAGCAATAGAAAAGAGGGGATCAACAATAAGCGATTACATAGACGCCTTTGGAAACAAAGGAGAATTTCAAAATTATCACAAAATATACGGTAAAAAATTCTGTCCAGAATGCTCCAAAAAAGTATCAACCATAAAAATCCAAGATAGAATAACTTATTTTTGTTCAAATTGCCAAAAATAAACATGGAATTAGAATGTCTCCAAAAAATAATTAAAAATTTAGACGATCTACTTGAACAAGTAATAGAAGAACAAGTTATTGAAAACCTCACTTTTGAAGAATTCTTAGAAAAATGTTTTGATGTATTAAAAAATTGTGATATAGTCGAAAGTATAAAATTTTTGAACCTACAGGAACATTCGAGCACTTTCTTCAAAGAAGATTCATCTATAAATATTTTTCCTATAAAGTTGAAAGACGAAACCATAGGATATGTAGAGATAAAACTAAGGGATCAAAAAACAGAACAAAAAGAAAAAATAGCAGAAATAATTTTCCAGAATTTAAAATACATCACTTTTATCTTTCTTTCATTTAAGGAACTCTTCAATTCTCTATCGGAATTAAAATATACAAGTATTAAATTCGAAACCTATAGGAAAGCTTTTTATGATATTTCAAAGGCAATGCTTTCATCCTTATCGGAAGAAGTTTTACTCAAGATAATTTGTCAAATAACTCAAGAACTTATCCTTTGTAGCGCTTGTCTCATATTCTTCAGAAATAAAGTAATATACACAACTTCAAACAAATTAATAGAACAAGAGCTAAATTTTATAATTCCTGAACTAAAAAATCTTTTAGAAAAAAAGTTTGAGCTTTTTTACATGGAAGGAGAAATGATAAAAATTGAAAACGTATATTTAAGGCATCTTAAGAGTGCATTCGTTAAAAGGTTTTCAGTCCCAGTAATTGGTAATGGAATCTTCATCCTTCTCTTTACCAAAGAAATAGAATTATCATCAATAGATTTAGATTTTATATCAACAGTTACAAGCAACATTGCTACATCTTTAGAAACACGTTATCTTTTTGAACAATTGTCAATAAAAAATACGTTTCTTGAAAAATTGTTTATTGGTTCTGCTAAGCTGTCAGAAGTTAATTCTTCCGAAGAATTATATCAATTACTTTTTCATATAATCAACGACATTTTTTCAGGCTGTGACTTCGTGATATTCAAATTAACTAAAAAGGAAGTATTTAAACCATCATACATCAAAATAACCAATAGCAAACTAATCAATTTCATCGAAGCTTCAGAACTTTCGGTAACTAACATTTCAGAAGATCAACTAAAACTTTTCTCATCCTACAAATCCCTTCTAATTTTCAAAGATGATGAAGTAAAAGATGATTTGGTTAGATTCCTTGATCTAATCTTTCAACGCCCCTACATCATCATTCCGATCATAGAAAAAAACACTATAACTTCATTAATCGTTTTCAATATAAAATATCAGTTTATCTCTAATTACCACAATATTTTGGATATCTTGGCAAGTCATCTATCTGTGTTATTTTCATACGTTTTTTCGCGAGTAAGTGCTTATGAAAAATTGGTTGCAAAATCAAATGAAACAAAAATCATCAATCGAGTCATCTTCGATTATTCCTCAATAAGAGACATCAATATATTAATAGGTAATTTTGTAAAAGAGATAAAAAGTCTGGTAGAATATTCATTACCAGTATTTACATACTACAAAAATGGACAAATAACAGTTGTTAAAACTCTTGAATACTACAAAAGTTTAGTCGCAACAGTAATTAATAATCTACCAAAATTGATAATATCAAAAATCAAAGAAAGCATTGAGTTAACAAATGCAGGCATATTCAAACCAATACTAATAAATAACCTTGAGCTTTTTTTTGACAATATAAACGTTTATGATTTCGTAAAAAAATCTAATTTGAAAAGTTTATTAATATTACCCATAAAGAGCGAGGTTAGCGATCTTAACCCACTGTTTCTCATATTCAGCTTAGAAAATAGGTTTGAAGAAGAATACATCGATTTACTTAACAGCTTAGCAAATCACTTCAGCATCTTTTTTGAAAACGCCTTTATTTACTCATTCCTGGGTGAAAGATTGAAATCCACAGATATACTGTATAATTTTTTGAGGATAGTAACATCGGTCTTAGACCCTAACAACGTAATAATGAGAGCTAAAGAATTCTTAGAGGAACTTCTTAAACCTGAATTACTATGTTTCATTACAAAAAAATACAATAATTTTGAAGTAGAATACATTAAACCCAATAATCTAAATCTCGAAATTAGCTCGATAATAAAATCATTAAGCTTACTAAGTACCAACATTTCCTTCATAAACAATAAAAATATTCTCATTGAAAAAAACTATAAAACAATATGGAACGAATTTACAAAAAATATTAACCTAAAACAAATTATCATTATTCCTCTTGTATATTTAAGAGAAATTTTGGGATATATAATATTAGGGCTAAACAAAGAAAATATTAACGATACAATGGTCTGGATACTAAACAATATACCATACGCTTTATCAACACCCCTAAAAAACTCAATGATAATGCAAGAACAAGTAGAAGTTTCAAACATAATAAGGCAATCTTTAATTACAAAAACAGAAGATAAAAATCTCAAAAGAAAAGGAATAGAATTTAATTACAAACACGTTTCTTCCCGAGAAATTACAGCAGACTGGATAGAAATCGTAGAAAAAGATAATAACTTCATAATGGTAGTTGCCGATGTTTCTGGTAAAGGAGCAAAATCTGCAATATATACAGCACAAGCAAAATTCGCAGCTAAATCCCTTTTTTACTCCTTAGAAAACTTTTCTCAAGCAGTAAATCAACTTAATAAAATTTTATCTTCCACAGTATCAGACAACATCTTTATAACAATGTTTGCTATAAATATCTACAAAAAAGAAGATAAAATATTTTGCGAGTACGTAAGTGCAGGACACGAACCAATGATCATCATCCGAAAATCAGAAATTAAACAACTATCAACAAAAGATATACCCCTCTGCATCCTTGATTCTTACCAATATAAAACATCATTAATCGAGTTAGAAAAAAACGATATACTTTTCCTTTATACTGACGGAGTAATCGATATAAAAAATGAAAAAGGAGAAAATTTCGGAAGAGAAAGATTATTAAACCTTTTAGAAAATATCAAAGAAGAAGCACAAAAAAGAAAAATGGGAATTAAAGAAATAATCGATAAAGTTTATGTAGAGGTTATGAAATTCAGTTCCTCTCCTCTTTCAAATCCACCCGATGATATAACTATAGCATGCATCAAAATAATATAAAGGAAAGGAGTGAATAAGATGTTTGAATGTGCAATAGTTGGTGCAGGAGCAGCAGGACTAACAGCAGCTATGTATGCATCAAGATTAGGACTTAAAACTATCGTGTTCGAAAAACAATTGCCAGGAGGACAATTATTGTTAACCAATGAAATCGAAAACTACCCAGGATATATAAAAATAAGTGGCCCCGAAATAGCAGAAAAAATGCACAAACAAGCACTATTAGCAGGCGCAAAAATCAATACATTAGAAGAAGTAGAAAAAATAGAAAAAAATGGACACATTATAAAAATAAAAACATCAAACGGAGAATATGAAACCTTGAGTTTAATCATAACAGCGGGAATGACACACAGAAAACTAAATGTTAAAGGAGAAGATGAATTTGCAGGTAAAGGAGTCTCATACTGTGCACTCTGTGATGGCCCGTTCTTCAAAGGTAAAGTCTTAGCAGTCGTCGGCGGAGGAAATAGCGCACTACAAGAAACACCTTACTTAGCCAATATAGCACAAAAAGTATTCCTAATACACAGACGAAACCAATTTAGAGCTTTTAAATACCTACAAGACAAAGTTTTTAACTTATCAAACGTTGAAATAATATGGGATACAGTTGTCGAAGAAATAAAAGGAACTAATAAAGTTGAATCCATTATCATTAAAAACTTAAAAACAAATCAAATGTCAGAACTTAAAGTAGATGGTATATTTATATTCATAGGATTCGAAACAAAAACAGAGCTATTTAAAGAATTTGTTGAACTCGATGAATATGGTTTTATAAAAACAGATGAAAACATGAGAACAAAAACAGAGGGAATATTTGCAGCAGGAGATGTAAGATCAGGAAGCGAAAAACAATTGGTAACATCCGCAGCCGACGGAGCAATAGCTGCAATCAGAGCATTCGAATACGTATCAAAAGTGAAATCCACCCTCAATTTGGACGAAATTCATACTTAATACAATTGTCTAAAATGAAATCAATTCAGGAATAATCCTTACGCTCTCTTTTAAAGTTGGGAAATTATTTTCTAATATCTTAGAAATCGTAAAATAAGAATCCCAATCAAGGAACTTATTTTCATGATACACAACCTCGTATCTATCATTTTGGTATATTTCAAAATTTACTATCATTTCTCCTTGATCCTTGAAAAAACCAGATAAATAATTAATAAACTTATAGTATTCCTCTTCAATAAAATCAGGTGCTATATGAACAAAAAAATTAATTTTGTAAGTAGCAGATTTTTGCACTTTAGGATTATTCTCTTCACTTCTTTCATTTATTTCATTTATATCATATATTCGTTGGCATATTATTTTCAAGTTTTTTTCTTCATCCTCATTTTCATCATTACCTTCGACCACAACTTCTCCTTCGACAACCACAATCTTACCTTCCTTTATTTTTTCAGAATTTTCTTGAAAAACATAAGGATAGACAACTACTTCAATACTGTCAGATGGATCATCCAATTCAAATATAGCCATCTTCCCTTTTTTTGTTATCTTTTCTTGCAAGTTAGTTATAACACCTATAACTTTTACTTCCTTATTATCAAGATTTTCTTCTTGGATAGAATCTTTCAAAGCAGAGATTGTTTTATCAATTTTTATGTTTAACTTATTAAGTGGGTGGTCGGATAGATAAACCCCTAAAAATTCCTTCTCCCACTGCAAAATTTCAAGCTCATCAGTACTTTTAATCCTTTCCTCTTTTTGCATCTTATTAGAAAAAAGTGAAGCTACTTTATTTTTAGATTTATTAATTATCTGATCCAAGGAATCGAGAAGTTCTTTTCTATTAGGATACAAAGAATCAAAGCACCCTGATAAAATCAATATTTCAAATGCCTTTTTATTAACTATTTGATGGTTTACTCTACTTGCAAAATCATCAACAGATGTAAACGGGGTAGTTCTCTTTTTAATTATTTCATTAACCACTGCTTCTCCTAATCCCTTTATTCCCAAAAATCCATACCTAATAACTTTTTGATTATCAATTATTTCTATATCAAAACTTTCATTACTTTTATTAATGTCAGGTGGCAAGACTTTGATTTCCTTTTCGAAGCATTCCCTAAGAAAAACCTTCAGTTTCTTCGGATTTCCCTCCACACTTTTCAACAAACAAGTAAGGTATTCATGAAGATAATTGGCCTTTAGGTAAGCAGTTATATAAGTAAGGATACCATATGCAGCAGAGTGAGACTTATTAAATCCATACCCTGCAAACTTTTCAATAATATCAAATAATTCCTTAGCAAGTTCCTCAGGATAACCATTATTTATACACCCTTCAATAAAAGTTTGCCTGTATTTCTCCATAATCTCTGGCTTCTTCTTCCCCATCGCTTTTCTTAAATCATCAGCTTGAGAAAGAGTAAAATTAGCGAATTTATTTGCTATCATCATTATCTGTTCCTGATAAACTATTACACCATAAGTTTCTTTAAGAATTTCTTCCAAGTCAGGGTGTAAATATTTTATTTTGGAAGGATCATGCTTAGCTTCAATGAAATTCTTAACTAATCCACTTTCTAAAGGTCCCGGCCTATATAAAGCTAACGCACTTATAATATCATTAATATCAGTAGGCTTAAGCTCCTTCAATAACCTTTTGAATCCCGGACTTTCAACCTGAAATACCCCCACAGTATCTCCATTACAAAATAACTCAAAAGTTTTTCTATCATCCAAAGGAAGATTATAAACATCTATTTCTTTCCCTTGAACTTTCTTTATCATTTTTACAGTATCATCTATCAATGTAAGAGTCCTTAAACCCAAGAAATCCATCTTAACAAATCCCAATCTTTCAACAGATGACATATCATAAGCTGTAGCTATTACATCATTAGTTTTTACCAAAGGAATCAGTTCATCTATATCTATGGAGGATATTATAACACCGGCAGCATGGACAGACTGATTTCTTATCAATCCTTCTAATTCCATCGCAACATCTATTATTTTCTTTACATTTTTATCATTGTGATACTCTTTCTTTAGTTCCATGTTTTCTTCAAGAGCTTCCTGAATAGAATAATTGAAAGGTATCATCTTAGCAATATGATCAGCAAAAGAAGGAGGAAAGCCAAGAACTCTTGCTACATCTCTTACAGCGGCTCTCGCCTTCATCGTCCCAAAAGTCCCTATATTACAAACCTTGCTCCTACCATACTTTTCTACGCAATAATCAATAACCTCGTCTCTTCTTATTTGACAGAAATCGGTATCTATATCAGGCATTGATTTCCTACCAGGATTTAAAAATCTCTCAAATATTAGGCCGTATTTTAAAGGGTCTATCTGTGTTATACCAATTAAGTAAGCAACGATGCTTCCACCAACTGATCCCCGCCCAGGCCCAACAGGAATACCTCTACTCCTTGCCCACCCTATAAAATCACTGACGATTAAAAAATAATCCGAAAACCCCATATCCCTTATAACCGACAACTCATATTCTAACCTTTCCAAAACCTTATTATCATAATCAGGATACCTTTTAGGCAAATTCCTATAACACAACTCCTTTAGATTTTCAAAACTATTCTCAGTTTGAGGAAGATAGTAAATATTTTCAGGAAATTGAATATCAACCATCTCTGCAATTAACTTGGTATTTAAGAAAGCATCCTTAAAATCATCCCCCCATATCTTATATAATTCCTCAAAACTCTTCAGATAAAATTCATTTTGTTTGAATTTCAATCTTTTGGGATCATCTATTTTTTTCTTTGTCTGAACACATAATAAAATATCATGTGCTTCATAGTTTTCCTTATTTAAATAATGAGAGTCATTTGTTATAACCCTTTTCAATCCGTAACTTTTGGCTATTTTTATAAGTTCCGTATTAACCTTAACTTGCTCATCTATACCATGATATTGAAACTCTACAAACACATTTTCTTTACCAAATATAGAGATATAATCATCAAGATTCTTCTTTAATTTTTGCTTATCTTCGTAGAGGATTGCTTGAGGTATCTCCCCCGCTAAACATGATGTAAGCATTATTAATCCTTCTGAATATTTAGATAAAACTTCTTTATCTATTCTTGGTTTATAATAAAAACCTTCTAAATTACCAATAGTTACTAATTTAACCAAATTTTTATATCCTTGGAAATTCTTGGCCAATAAAACTAAGTGATACCCAGAAACTTTTACATCTTCCTGTTCCTGTTGTTTACCTTTGAATTTTCTATCATGAGTAATATATAATTCTGCACCTATGATAGGTTTAATTCCATTTTCCCTTGCTTTATCGTAAAAAGTTATAGCCCCGCTAATAGATCCATGATCCGTTATAGCAACAGCACCCATTCCCATTTCTTTAACTTTCTTAATCAAATCATCAATCCTTATCATTCCATCCAAAATACTATAAGTAGTATGTAGGTGAAGATGAACAAAATCAACCATTCTTATTTATCCCCCATTTACGTTAAATACTTAAGTCTTTCTATCTTAACAACAAAACACTAAGGTAATACTCCTACCCCCGGAAAAGCCCCAAAGAGAAAGAACCCAAACTCAGAATAATTCTTCCACAACATTATTTAATTAACTGTTTGTTTTTTCCTAAAGAACAAGAAATAGACAACTATTGCTGCCACGATTAAGAACAATCCTCCACAGAAAATAACCGCAACTATTAATAAAATTATAGCAGTATTCCCTTGAAAACTAAAACCACTTTTATCTTTCCCCTGGTCTATATTTGTTTGACAATTTATGATGTATTCTTTTACGTATGGATGATCTGGATACAATTCCTGAACCTTTTTAAAATACCTCATAGCATTTCTATACCTTTGCTCAAAATATTCATCAATTCCCTTACTGTAGTTTTTATCTACATCACTTTGTATATTTTGAATATTTGCTTCTTTTATAAAGTTCTGTATTTCTGCACAAGAAACAAGAATGTTATAATTTTGTGTAGCTACTCCGATTTCAGGATTATTAATCCCCCAGCTAACTGTACCTATTATTTTTCCTTCACTATTATAAGCAGGTCCTCCACTGTTTCCACCACTTATCGTAGCATCAGTTTGAATAACTCTAACACCTTTATTCGACGTCCTTAAAGCTGATACTATCCCTTTTGTTACAGTTGGTTTGAGAATACTAAAGTTATCAAACAATGAACCTGCAAAGAAGTGAACTTGTGCCGGATAACCTATAACTGTTATCTCAGATCCTTCTGTGGGCTCATGCTCCGAAATTAAAGATGTAGGTAAATTATTTTGATCGATTTTGATTATAGCTATATCTCTTCCCATATCGACTATATCAGAAACCTTTTCAGCAGAACCTATTTTTATAACGTTAGCTGGCTTAAAAAAAGCACTTACATTAGAAGTTCCCTTTTCCGCTACCCCCAATCCAACATAAACCCTCTTTTGATAATTAAAATCTGTGATATTAGTCATAACGTATCCCATGAATGCCCTTGCCAACAACTTTTCCTCTTCAGGAGTTAAAGATACACCAGCTTCTTGCTCAAAAGATGAATAAAAATCGTCAGTAATAAATTGAGACAAGAATTTATTAACAACGATTTGCTTCAATTCATCTTCTTCAAAAGCAACAACATGCGTAGCAGTTAGTATATATCCGTTTGGATTGATAATCACTCCACTTCCTACTGCTCCGGTATTGACTTGGACTCTCTTTTGCCTCCTTGAAGGTATTAAAAATTTATTCGGATTTTCTGCCATCTTTTTTAAAATGTATGTAATAGCATTTCTTTTTACTTCTTCCTCAGTTGTTCCCCAAGCACCAGAATAAACCTTTTCCAACATTTCTTGTTGTAAGGCTTGGAATGCTTGTTGATTAAATGTAGGTTGACTAAAAGCAACCTCTCCCGAAATATCTACATAAATTAGAACAACCGAAGGTTTGTTATATTCAACTATCTTTTGCTGATCCAAAGAAAAAGATATGCATAAAATAAAAAGCACAAAAACAATCAAATTTATAAATTTCCTCATGACATCCTCCCCTATATTTTAATTCCCTCTACGTAATAATATGGTTCTACTTTTTTTATTTCTGCTCTTACCTCTTTTATTCCTTCAAAAGGACTTTCAAATTCAATATTTATTACTAACGGAAATCCTTTATATAGAGAATACATTCTATTTGAGCTCAGTTCTTGAATCATCCACGCCTCAACATCAACAATTTGCCCAACTTTAGGAAAATTATTTACCGTTTCATCATCAATTCTGTGCAAAGCCTTAACCTTATATTTATTGTGCCTATGTATGTAGTAATAAGGTTTGTAGGATTTTACAATTAACTTAAAACCGTAATCTTGCAAAAACTTGTAAAACTCATTAGACATAAAATCTTCGATAAAATAAGGTATTATTTCAGAGGACATTTCAGCTAATATAAATCTTTCTTTTGAGCCTAAAAGCTTTAAAACATAAGAGTTAATCGCATTTGTTATTTGCATAACTTGGTATTTAGGAGAAATCATGTATCCCGAACCTTGACAATATCTACAAGTAGTTGTTATTTTATTATAGTTTCCTTCTTCAACTCTTTGCCTCGTTACCTCAAGTATTCCCAAATTAGTAAACCCCCATATTTTAATCCTCTTCTTCTCATCTTTAAGTAACTTTTCCAATTCTTCAATTATTTTTTTATTCAATTCTTGCTTACGCTGCTCATCTTGGACTTTAAGAAAATCGATAAATATCATTCCTGACACATCCCTAATCCGAATTTGCTTAACTATTTCTTTTAACGAGTTTAAATTAACATTTTTTACGGTCTCAAACTGATCTTCTCCTATGTAGCTACCAGAATTTATATCTATAGTTGTCCCTACCTCAGGATGCTGAATCACCAAATAACCACCCGTAGGTATATTAACCTTGTGTTTTATAAAATCATTAAAATCAATATTAATCGAATAATATTCCAGAATATTTTTCTTTGCTTTAAGCGGATCAAAATAAGAGACAGAATTAGCATACTGAGGCACAAAAAGCGAAAGATACCGCTTTATCTCATGATAATCTTCCTTATTATCTACGATAACTTCAGTCTTCGCTTCAAAATACTCCCTCACTATCTTTATTGGAAAATATTGATCCTTATAAATCATTTTTTCGTAGTTTATTTTTTCGTATTCATTCTTTATACTTTCCCATGTTTTATAAAGCATCTCTGCATCCTTTAGTATCTCTATAGCATCCGAATACTGAGAATTTGTCCTTGCAATAAATCCTACATTCCTTATCTCAGGATATTTTTCAGCTAATCTTTCCCTTATATGCTCAAGTTTATATCTAAGAACTTCTTCAACATTCTTGTCCTCTATCTTATGGGATACTTTTATAGAATTCTCAAAAGGAAGTAAAACCAAGTACTTTCCAGCTATCGTTACATAAGCAGTCAATTGAGGAGATTTGTATTTCATGTTGGTTTTCTTTACTTTGACCATTATGAATGAATTAGGCTTGATTTGGATAAAATCAGGTATATCATTCAAATTCAGAAAACCAGATTTACCATTGCCCAAGCTAACAAAACATGCATTTATACCTTTTTGAACAACAGTTATCCTTCCCTTATATATACTCCCTACATCACCACTATCAACATCTAAAAATACGTTTAAGATCTCATCATCCTCAAGAATAACGGCAATCGAAGGCTTCAAAAAAGATTGTATAAGTATTAACCTTCTCTTCATTTAAAATACAAGTTAACCTAAAATAACTACTTTTGATAAACTTTACAAATAATATTACGGGTTAATTACATCGACAAAAGTTTTGTGCTTAGTTTTCCTGAATTTAACAATCCCGTCATTCAGTGCAAATATAGTATAATCTGATCCCAAGGATGTATTAAGACCTGGGTATACTTTAGTTCCTCTTTGTCGAACGATGATATTTCCAGCCCTGACGAATTGTCCATCAAAAGCTTTCACTCCTAACCTTTTGCTATTGCTATCTCTTCCGTTTTTACTTGCGCTACCCGATTTTTTCTGTGCCATAACATCTCCCCCTTAACTTTTTTATTTTCCTACATTAATTTTTGATAATTCTTGCAAGATCGTTTTAGGAATTACATTAATAGTATCAACGACAATAGCACCTGCCTCCTGTAATTTTTGTATTTTGTATTCTGGTTTTCCAGATTTACCCATTATTATAGCGCCAGCATGTCCCATTCTCTTGCCTTCTGGAGCATTTCTTCCTGCTATGAAAGCTATAACAGGTTTATTTTTCTTAATTAACTTGCTAACGACTGGTGCCGCATCTTCCTCGTCACTACCACCTATTTCTCCAACCATAACAACAGCCTGAGTTTGTTCATCTTCCAAAAACATCTCCAAAACATCCTTGAATCTAAGGCCAATAAGAGGATCTCCTCCAAGCCCAACAACACTACTTTGCCCTAAACCACTGTCCTTTAGCAATTTAAGGATTTCATACGATATGGTTCCACTTCTTGAAACCAAGCCAACTATTCCAGGTTCCAAAACAGAGTTAGGTATTATACCAATCTTTGACTGCCCTGCAGTTGCTAAGCCAGGACAATTTGGCCCCACCATCTTACAACCATACTTCCTTAAATAATAATGAACTTTCAACATATCATGCTGAGGTATTCCCTCGGTTATAACAACGATCAATTTTATACCGTTTAAACAAGCCTCGATTATAGACTGTGCAGCTAAGGTTGGGGGAACAAAAATTACAGAAGCATCAATTGGACCAATCTTTTTTACAGCTTCAGAAACAGTGTTAAAAACAGGGATATTCTGAAAATTTTGCCCACCCTTGTAAGGTGTAACCCCAGCAACAATATTAGTCCCATACTCTAACATCCTTTGGGTATGAAAGCTACCTTCTTTACCTGTTATACCTTGCACCAAAACTTTTGTAGTTTTATCAACTAATATCCCCATACTTTACACTCCCAATATTTCGTTTCATTATATAATTCTGAAAATAACTTTGTTTCCCTTTTTACACACAAATGGCATAACTTGTTAATTTTTTTATACATCCTTTTCAATTTTGTAAAATTCCCTTCAAGATAGATGTAAAAAAAATGTTAAAATTGAAACCAAAAGAAAGAAAAAAAGCAAAAAATTGTTAATAATATTAATAGTATGAGAAAAGGTTTAACTTTAATAGAAATATTGGTAACAATCGGAATACTTTCACTAATAATACTTACCCTCATCTCTTCCTCCATCTTTATCGTAAAATCCAATGAATCAGTTTCAAAATCTAATATAATTAAATCCAAATTAAAACATTATTACTACGAAATCGTATTCATTCCTTACATCACAAGTGATAAAATTTATACCCCCAATACTTTATTCGACTACACAGATATAAACAACAGAAAAATTTTAGAAATAAACGAAAAAAATAAAGGAAGAATATATGGGGAAACCAACGATTCCATAATAAGCAATCTATCAATAAACAGTGAACAAACCTCTTTCACAGCAATAGAAATATTTCAACAATTAAAACAAAAACTTAAACAAGATGTTGACATAAAAAACTGGGGAATAGAGATAGAAGAAGTAACTTTAAAACTCTCGGATAAACCCGTTCAATATGTTATCGTTCCAATAAAAAATGCTGACGGAAACATCATAGGACACAAATTAATCGCAACCTTAATTTGGTTCGACGTTAGTATAAAATACAAAACTAAAGATGGAAGAATATTAGAAATAAAAGAAGAATTACCCTTGATTAACAACATAGATAGTGGCAATATCTTACCACCAGGATACACAAGCACAAGTATAAGTACAAGCACAGTTCAGGTATAAGTTCACCTCCTAGCTGTTTCGAAAAGGATGCTGAATTAATCGTATTGATTAAAGGGAAAACATTAGTAAAGAAGATAAAAGACATAAAAGAAGGTGATTTAGTTTTAGGAGCAAACGAAAAAGGATTAACCTTTGTCCCCGTTGAAAAACTCAACGAACACGAAGGAGAGTTTGAAATAATACAAATTAAAACAGAAAATAACAAAGTTTTTCGAGCTACCCCCAACCATCCAGCAATAATTAACGGAAAACTCAAAAAATTTGAAAAACTACAAATCGGAGATAAAATAAATATCTTAAACAACAATAATCTGACCGAAGAAAAAATCATTGAAATAAAAAAAGAAAAAATAAAAGGGAAAGTTTATTCAATAGAGTTGAAAATGAATAAAAATCAATGCTTCAGTCATTTTGGAGGATTATTAATAACATTACAAGCAGTGCTTGCTCATTATCCTCCACCAAGTGCTACAAAAAACTAGATAATAGCCAATTATTTTAGAATACTTAAGAGGTTATAGGTTTGGAAAGAGGTTTTTATTTTTTTTTGTTGAATAAGTAGAGTAGGGAGAGGTGGCCGAGTGGTCGAAGGCGCTCGCCTGCTAAGCGAGAGTGTCGCTTAATAGGCGACACCACGGGTTCGAATCCCGTCCTCTCCGCTTGAATTCAAGGAGGTTACTATGCAGTTCAATAAAGGTCTTTTAAATCAAGTCCAAAACATGATGAATAAAATGCAACAAGAAATGGGACAAATGAAATTCGAAGGAACTGCAGGAAACGGAAAGGTAAAAGTAGTCTGCAACGGCTTACAAGAAATCTTATCCGTTAAAATCGACCCAGAATTACTAAAAGAAGAAGCAACACTTTTAGAAGATCTAATCGTCGTTGCTACAAATGATGCACTAAATAAGTCAAAAGAAGCAGGTAACAACGCAGTCGCCCAAATGATGGCCAACATGAACCTACCAAATATCTTCTAAGTTTAATTTTTTAAAATGTATAAATCAAAAACAATAAAAGAAAAGATAAAAATCAAAGGCAAAGGAATACATACATCAACCATCTCAACCATTACCTTACACCCCCATGATAATTCAATAGAATTTTACAATAAAAAAAAATCGTAAAACTCTCCCCCTCTAACATAGTAAATACCGTAGGTAGCACAGATTTGGAAATAGTAAAAACTATCGAGCATCTACTTTGCTCATTGTTCATCAATAAAATCGACAACCTATTGATAGAAATTGATGGGTCTGAAATACCAATACTCGACGGTAGCATACAAGAATTCAACGAAAAATTAACCAATAACATAATGGAAATAAACAAAATAGCAACATCCCTCTCTATACAAAACTATATAAAAATAGAAGATTATGAAGTATTTCCAGCACAGAGTTTAGAAATATACTGCCTTATAGGAAACAATATTTTATATTGGAAAGAAGGTAATCCTCTTTTTCCTGCAAAAACATATGGCTACATCCAAGATTACCCCATCCTACAACAACTGAATTTAGGTAAAGGAAGCGACCCATTTAATACCCTAATCTTAAGCAAAAACAAACCAATCAACAATCTTTTTTTACTCAACTATCATAAAATCATTGATTTTCTTGGAGACATTTATACAACAAATATACCTTATATAAGCGGCATATTTTTTCTTAATAATCCCAATCACACCAAAAATAACAAAATAGCGATAAAAATAATGGAAATATATGAAAGGAGAGAAAAAGTATGCTAACTGTTTTCAATTTGGAAACTTTACTAAGCCCTCAAAGCATAGCAGTAGTCGGTGTATCAAGTAATCCTGAGCACATAAGTTATTCCTTATTAGAAAACATCGTTGATAATGGCTATGGTGGTGTTGTCTATCCAGTTAATCCTAAAATAAAAGCAATAAAGGGATTAAAAAGTTATCAAAAGATAACAGATATACCAGAACCTGTTGATATTGCTATAATTATCTTGAAACCAGATACTGCGATGAGTGTTTTGGAAGACGGAGCAAGAATGGGAATAAAAAATTTTATAATAATAGCAAGTGGATTTTCCGAAGCAGGCTTTATCGAACAAGAACATAAAATAAAAGAATTGTCAGAAAAATATGGATTAACAATCCTTGGTCCCAACTGCGTAGGTATAATCAATACTTATCAAAATCTAAATGCATCCTTTGCAACAAAAGGAATACCTAAAAAAGGAACGATATCAATAATCTCACAGAGTGGTGGGTTTTCTATAGGAATTGTTAAACATTTGCAAAAAATGAAACAAGGAATAAGTAAGTTAATAAGTGTTGGAAATAAAGCAATACTACAAGAAAGCCATTTCCTCGAATATTTGGCTAACGATGAAACGACAAGAGTCATTGCACTGTATGTCGAAGATATAAAGAATTTCAATGAATTTGAAAAAGCGGCATATCAATGTCTTGCCCAAAATAAACCCATCGTTGTATTTAAAGGTGGTGTAACCAAAGAAGGAGGTTTAGCATCATCATCACACACCGCAGCAATGACAGAAGCCAATGACTACTACAAAGCACTTTTCAGAAAAACAGGCTGCATATTCGTTGAAACTATTGAAGAACTGTATTATACAATTTCTACGTTTGAAAAAAATGAAAAATTTTTGGAAAACAGAGGCAAAAAAGTAGTTATCATTTCAAATTGTGGAGGCTGTGGAGTAATAAACACCGATTTCGCAATAAAACATAACTTAGAGATCGCTAAAATTTCAGAAGAAATGAAAAATGAATTAAGAAAAATTCTACCTGCTGCTGCAGCAATCAATAACCCAATAGACATCGTAGGTGATGCAGACCACGAACGACTAAAACAAACTATAAATACAATCATAAAATTTAAAAATGAATACGATTACCTGATTATCAACATGGGACAACAATCAACAATAAATATGCAAGAAGTTAGTAGAGTTTTGTATGAATCCTCAGAAGAACTTAATAACCAAAACATAATAGCTTTATCCTGTATGTTTGCATTAGATATAACGCAAAAAGATTACGATCTTCTACATCAGTCAAAAATCCCCGTATTTGTTTATCCAGAACAATTAACTTCCACTTTAAGCAAAATAATCGAATACAATCAAAACAGAATTCAAATAATAAACAAAAAAAACAATCTTATGTTAGAAGAGTTGGATATTGATTGGGACGAGATAAAAAATATAGTTAAAAATTCAGAAAAAGAAAAGGGTTTCCTAAATATCTTATCCGTATTCAAAATTCTTCAATCATTGAAAGTAAACATACCACAAACAATAGAAATTAACAAAATGGATGATATCAATTCTGTTTCTTTAGAATTTCCGGTAGTTTTAAAAACAGGGTCAACAAAAGTAATTCACAAAACAGAGCAAAAAGGCATATTTTTAAATATCAAAAATTTACAAGAATTGCAAGAAAAATACAAAGAATTGCAAAAAATCGATAATAAAGCATTAGTCCAAAAAATGATAGATAAAGATTTAGAGCTAATATTAGGAATAAGAAAAAGCCAAAAACTAAATAAAGCACTATTTATATTAGGTATTGGTGGAATAATGGTTGAATTATTGAAAATTTTTGATGTTGGTTTAATACCGATAGACGATTTTCAACTTGATAAAATCCTCGAAAACTTGAGAATAAAACCACTCTTTGACGCCAATTTTAGAAATAAAAAATACAACAAAAACATGTTGATTGATACTATAAATAAAATCTCCGAATTGGCATTAAAAATTGAAGAAATAGAAGAAATAGAAATTAACCCATTGATAATAAATGAGGAAGGAGTTTTTGTCGTAGACTGTAGAATAAAATGTTACCGATAAGAAAAAGAAAAAGTATAGGACAACATTTAATAAAAGATAAGGAATTAATTGAAAGGATTTGTGATCTGATAGTATATAATTTGCCGCATGAAGAGTTCTCATTTTTCGAAATTGGCCCTGGAGAAGGAAATATAACTATCCCACTATTGAAAAAACTTAGAAATTCCGAAAATAAACCTTCAAAAATCATCCTTAATGAAATAGATTATCGATATCTGAAAAAATTAAAAGAGAAAATAGAAGAAGAAAAAATAAACCAATACTTTAATATCGAATTTATAACCCAAGAGTTTCAAAAAGTAAAGTTTAAAGAAAAAAGAATATTCCTCTTCGGAAATATACCTTTTTATATAACAGGAACAGTATTTAAAAAGTTAATCCAAGATTATGATAAAGTAGTTAAAGTTGTCATAAACCTTCAAAAAGAAGTTGTTGATAAAATACTGAATTTGGATAACCCGTTAGGTGTATCTTTCAACATTGGTTGGAACATTGTTGAAGGCATGATAATACATCCTTCTTTTTATGACCCACCACCGAAAGTTTTTTCTCAGATAATACTCCTTGAAAATAAACATAATCCTTTATTCTGTTTAAAATTCGTTAATTTTCTGCATAAAATATATAGAAACAAGAAAAAAATGTTGAAAAATATCTTGACAGAAGAAGAAATAAGTAAAATTAAAGATGAATCATTACTGTCTGAACGTCCCTTTAATCTAAAAGTTAATCAAATCGTACAACTTTATGAAAACATAACAAAATGCTAATAGAAAAACTCATTTTAGAAAACTATAGGATATTTACAAAAAGAGAATTTAATTTTAGGAAAGGGCTAAATTTGGTCTTAGGGAACAACTCCACAGGAAAAACAACAATTTTAGAATCAATATTTTTTTTATTTTCAGGAGAATTGGTTAATAATTTCAGTCCCATAAACCACAATCAAGATTTTGCAAGAATTTTCCTAAAACTTATCTTCAATGATATTTTTTTTGAAATATCTGCCATATTAAAAAGAAAAAATTCAAGATTTGATAAAACCTTAATGCTTAATGAAAAAAAAATTGAATCTTATAAGATATTAAAGAATAAATTTCTTTCCCCTTTTTTATTAAATGCATTTGATATTTCTTTCCAAGATCCAGAAAACAAAAGAAACATTATAGATAGATTCCTAAAAATCATCAATCCGGAATTCTCTAATATTGAATATAATTTAAAAAGAGTAATAAAACAAAAAACATCAATTTTAAAAAGTGGAAATTATAGCGATATCATAGAGTCATTAAACTCAAAAATAGCCGAATTATCAAGCTTAATAACTCTAAAAAGAATAGAAGGAATAAAATCAATAGGTGACGACCTAAATAATGCTTGTAGGAAATTTTGGCACAACATCGAGAATATAAAAATCATTTACACTCCAGGCTTTAATTTACCAATAAATTTGACAAATGAAAAAAATATACAACAAAATGATTTAAAAGAACAGTATTTAAAAGCAATAAAAATAAATACAAAAAAAGAAGTAGAAAATCAAAAAGTGTTGGTTAGTTCAAACAGAGATAACTTTGAATTTATATTAATTACAAAGCAAAAAGAGTATTTCATTAAAAACATATTTTCACAAAGTCAAATAAACATTTTCATCCTCCTCTTTTTTTTAAACTTAGTAAGACAAATAAAAAAAGTCTATAATTACTATCCAATACTCTTACTTGATGAGCCTTTTGTATTTTTAGATTCATTAAATACCGAAAAAATACTAAAAATACTATATACTTACCCACAAGTTATTATTAGTTCAAACAAAGATTTGGAATTAATAAATCACAAAATATTTCTATAGTTCATTAAAATACGTCGCAAAAGGGAAAAATTTTGGTCTTATTGAAAATAAATAGTAGGGATATAGAGGGAGGTAAATTATGGCTTGGAGAAACTTAAGAGAGTTAGATGACCCTATAGTTAAAGAAATCTTGGAATTATTAGCTCCTATCCAAGATCCTGAATTGGGATTAAGTATTGTAGACTTGGGACTAATTTACGACATAAGGTACGACTTAGAAAAAAAATCGTTAGATCTCGATGTGACATTAACTACACCCGCATGCCCATGGGGAGAAATAATGCTTAATCAAATAGAAGATGCTCTAAGAAATTATAAAGACTTTAAAAACATTTCAGTTAATTTGGTTTGGACACCAGAATACGACCCCAGAATAATGGCAGAAGATTACATAAAAGAAATGATAGGACTATACTAATGAAATTAAAAAGTAAGATAACGTTTCTTATTTTATTCTTAATTTTTGTTTTCTTTGTTTCTGTAAAAGCTGCATTTAATATCATCCCCCCAGGAACTCCAGATTTCATAATACCAAAATTGAAAAATTACAACTACTACTTATCCTCCATACCCGCAGGGAAATACACACTTATAGTCATTTATTCTAATCAAGAATTATACAAAACTTCAGAAATCCTAAAAAATAAAAAAATGGAAATAGGGATCTTCCCCGACCTAAGGTATATTTCTTCAAATTCAGTAAACATGTATAAACTTTTTTCAACTATTCCAGAGAAAGGAAAAACTAAGATCTTTGAAAGCCAATTCATAACAGATACAAACCCATTAACATTTTCCCCTTTACCCTTCAGTTTCTATTTTTCTCTTTCGACCAACGAAGATAGTGTTATATACAACTCAAACATAGATCACAAATATATTTCAATCTTCAAACACAAAGAAAAAGATGAATATTTGGTATTTTTTGATATTAATTTTGACGGTAATTTCAGTGATTTAATAATACTTATAAACTATATTTCTCCGTGTTCCAGTTCTGGTGGAGGAAGAGGTGGCGGAAAAGGAAATACCCCCTTCTAAAAATTTTCCTCTTATTAAATGTACCTACAGCAACTTCCTACTAAAATAGTTCAAAAAGATAGGCAGTGGTTATAAAAAATAAATATACCCTTCTAAAATAGTTCAAATATTTAATCATAAAAATTCAAAATATAAAAATTGTATAGAGAGGTATTAAATATGGTAATAAAAAATAATCTATATTTGGGTAATAACAAAGAAATAAAAAATCTTCAATTCTCTAATAAAGAAGAAAATAAAAGAGAAGACAAATTTTATTATACTAAATCATTTGCTAAAGAGGGGGCAGCGGTTTTTGGAAGCGCAGGAGCAGCAATAGGTTTAGCAGCTGGAACCGGAATAACCCTTGTAAAACTTAATGAAACTTCAATTAATCCTATTATAAAATCATTATGTGTCCCTGTAGGAGCAATAACAGGGGCAACATTAGGATTTATAAATGGGGCAGTCATAGGAGGAACAATAGGAGCTACTATCGGATTATTAACTGATGCAGAATATTGGTAAAATTAAAAAATAATTAAATAAAATATAATTATAAAAAAAACTTTCTAACTTCCCTATATATCTCCTCGATATTTTTTGTAGCGTCTATGTTTTCAATCCTTATTCCTTGTTTTCTTATTTCTTCAATAACAGGCAAAGTCTCTTTTGTATAAACATCATACCTTTTTCTTACTATTTCTTCATTGTCATCATTCCTTTGAATTAATTTGCTACCACAATAATCACATTTTTCGTCATTTTGTGGTTTTTGGTAAATAAGGTGAAAAATAGAATTACAATTGGGACATACTCTTCTAAAACAAATCCGCTCTATCAAAACATTTAAAGGAACATCAAAAAAAATAGTTAAAAAAGGTATAACTTTATTTTCAATTAAAAAATATAGTTGGTCAACAGTTCTGGGATACCCGTCAAGTATAAAATCCCTATCTTTACCATTATTTAATTCATTTATAACAATTTGGTTTATAAGAGCAGAAGGCACAAGCAACCCTTGCCTAATGTATTCATTTGCTTTCTTTCCTATGTCAGTTTGCTCTTTTATGTGTTTTCGTAAAATATCGCCTGTAGAAAGGTAAAAAACATTTTCAAATTCTTGGGTTATTAATTTAGCTTGTGTTCCTTTACCACTACCTGGTGGTCCAAAAAATAGATAAAGGCGCATTAAAAATCCCCCCTACAATCAAACCTTCCACACATTATTTTTTCATTACAGCTTTAATTTCCTTTTCTGAAAAATCAATCTCCCAAAATTTTATTAAATATTTCCATTTTTTTAGTATAATCAAGAGAATTATAAATTTCAGAAGATAAAAGTATTTTTTTTATTTCCACCTCAGAAAAATTTTTCCTCAGTACTTTAACAAGTTTTTCTTCTTCATTTTTTTCTTTCTCATATACGTTAACTAAAAAATGATCGATAAAATTTTGAGAGTACTTGTCTTTTAGAAAAGAAAGCTTTCTGTTTTTTTTAATGATAAAATCTGCTTGATAAAAGTTTTTGCTAATCATACATGCCATTAAGCAGTTAATTCCTTCGTCATTTTTATAATCTATTGACAAAGGATAAAAATTGTAAAGGTATTCCAAGGTTTCTTTACTTGTATTATAAACAAAACAAGCTTCCAATAACAAACCCTCAACATCTTTTTCTCTATATCCAATATCTTGGAGAAAAAATTTCAACATATCCAAATCTCTTTTTCTAACTAACCAATAGGGTATAGACATATTGAATTTCAAGTCTCTATCCTTGATATTTGCTCCTTTCGAGTATAAAAATAAAACAATCTCTTTTTTAGAGTTAAAAGATGCGGTCATTATAGGAGTAAATCCCAAAAAATTGTCTCTTAAATGAATATCTGCACCATTTTCAATAAGAATTTTAACAATATTTAAATATCCTTTCAAAATAGCCAACTTCAAAGGAGAATTGCCATATCTATCTTTTTCGTTTATAATTTTCCTAAAATCTGTTTGGGACAACAAAAAATTCAGAGTCTTATAAGAATTATTAATTGCACAGTAATGAATAATATTTCTACCCTTTTCATCTTTAAAATCTAATAAAACATCTTTACTAGCTTTACTTAACTCCCTATAGTTATCATTCTTCACATTTTCTACCAGATAACTATAATCAAACTTTACTTCTTTACAAGAAAATATGAAAAAAGTAAAAAAAAGTATAAAAACCAGAAATTTTTTCACAGTATTATCTTAAAATAATCCCCGAAAGGGATTAATTTTTTTCCAGGATAAAGATTGGCAAATTTTTCTGAAAAATCTTTGTGAAAAACAATTATTTTTTTTCCATTAACATCAAACACCGCGGAATATTTCATTTTATTCTTAAGGTTATCATGGATAAAAAATAAATCCTGTTCGTTTTCAATTTTAAAACTAAGATCACTTTTTCCAGCCCTCAATTCTTCTTCAACCAACTTTGAGTATAATTTATTTTTAAGTTCTTTATTTTTTGCACTTAATTCTTTATTTTCATTCAATAATTTCTGAATAAAGACAAACAACTGTGATTCTTCCGTTTTTGTAATACTTTTAATTTCATCGATTATTTTTTGAATTTTTCTAATTTGTTCTAAGGTTTTGACAGAGGTAACAGCTTCTATTCGTTTGACTCCCATTTGAACAGACCCCACATAATATATCCTAAAAACCCCAATAGAAGATGTATTCTTTACATGAGTACCTCCACAAAGCTCATAAGAAAAATCTGAAATTTTTACTGTTCTTACAACATCAGGATATTTTTCGGCAAAAAGTGCAATAGCCCCCTCCTCTATGGCTTTACTATAAGGTTTGTATTCAACTTCAACATCAATACCCTCTACTATTTTTTCATTAACCAAATTTTCAATATTTTCTAAATCTGAATCAGTTAGGTTATCGAAGTGAGTAAAATCAAACCTTAGTTTTTCAAAATGGACTAATGAACCAGCTTGATAGACATGGTGTCCTAAAACCTTTCTTAAAGCAGCATGAAGTAAATGAGTAGCGGTATGATTAGCAGCAGTTAAAAATCTTTTATTTTTATCAACCTTTAACAAAGCGTTAGTTCCTTTTTTTACAACTCCCCATTCAAGTCTACCAATATGGAAAATAAAGCCTTCTATATGTTTTTGAGTGTCATTGACAACAAAAGAAAATTCTGAATTCTCAATTTTTCCTCTATCTCCGACTTGTCCTCCACTTTCAGCATAAAAAGGTGTCTGATCCGTAATTATTATAAAATCTTCATTACCATCATAATAATCCAGTGAAATATATTTATCATTTTCCTTTTTTATTATTCCGATTATCTTAGCCTCTGTTTCCAATTTTTCATACCCTACAAAATCAGTAGAAAAGTTTTCTTTTACTGAAAAAACTTTTATATCTGTTTCCCTTTGTCTTGATCTTTCTCTTTGAATTTCCAATTCTTTATAGAATTCTTCCATATTAATAGTGAAATTCTGAGATTTGGCTATTTCTAAGGTTAATTCAACAGGGAACCCCAAGGTATCATAGAGGAAAAAGGCATCTTTACCTGTTAATTTTTTAATATTGAATTTAGAGAGGTACTCCAAGCCACGAAGCAAATTTTTATAAAATCCATTTTCTTCGTTTTCCAATACTTTCTTCACAAAATCTTTCCGTTTTGAAACTTCAGGATATACTTCTTTAAATATTTTTTCAACAACATCAGGGATTGTTTTTAGGAAGTTATTTTTTATTCCAAGTAATTTAGAATACAGTAAAGATCTTCTAATAAGTTTTCTTAGGACATATCCTCTTCCGTCGTTGGAAGGAACAACACCATCGGAAATAAGAAAAACTGCTCCTCTGCAATGATCCGCAACTATTCTTTTGTAAATTTCTTCGTATTCCCTGTATTTTTCTTTATCAAATTTAATCTTCATTTCATTATATACTTCTTCTATGTCTTTATGAATTAATTGTTGGATATGTTCGATAAGAGGCAAGAATAAATCCGTTAAGTATTGGTTTTCTTTATTTTGTAGTATTTTAGTAAGTCTTTCAAGTCCCATTCCAGTGTCTATGTTTTTTTGAGGCAAAGGAGAGAAAGTCCCGTCAGATTCCTTGAAATATTCGGTAAATACGATATTCCATATTTCGATAAATCTTTCTTTTTTTTCACACTCTACGCATTCAAACCCAGGCTTACAATTAGGATCTGGACAATAAAAATTTTCGTAGAATATTTCAGAGGATGGTCCACAAGGTCCAGTGGGTCCTGCAGGTCCCCAAAAATTATCTTCCAACCTAACTATTCTTTCCTTGTCTATACCTAAACTCAACCATATTTGTTCTGCTTCATCGTCATTGGTATGACAACTAAAGTATAGTTTAGAAGGGTCGATTTTATATACATCTGTTAATAATTCGTAAGCCCAGTAGATAGATTCTTTTTTAAAATAATCACCGAAAGAAAAATTTCCGAGCATTTCAAAGAAAGTATGGTGTCTTAGGGTAAAACCGATGTTTTCTATATCATCCATTCTGAAACATTTTTGACATGTAGATACTCGTCTATATTTAGGAGTGATTTTTCCAGCGAATTCTGCTTTGAAAGGAACCATTCCTGCTGCAACAAAAAGAAGAGAAGGGTCGTTTTCAGGAATTAGACTAAAAGATGGTAAGATTTTGTGTCCTTTTTTTTCAAAAAACTCCAGGAATGTCGATCTAATTTGGTAGTGTGTTAGTTGTTTGTTTTCGATCATATTGTTTTGGTGTGGGGGTTTATATACCGCCGGGCCCCGCGGTTTTTCTTTCCCTATTTTCAAAATTTTTCCTTTTTTTATCTTTTCCTCTTATTTCTTCGTGGTTTTAAATCCTTTCCTATACTAATTTTGATTTGAAAAAAAAATGATTCATACTGGTGAATAATTTTTCCCTATTTGGTTCGCTGTTTTCCCAAAAATTTTATAAAAATTTTTATAAAAAATTTTATAAAAAAAATTAATTCTGTTAGTAGTGCTTACTACTACTATATATATACATATAAAGATAGTAGTAGTATAAT
>Ga0209289_100156_pt1 | contig 41718 bp, 30 predicted proteins | sample GXS110809BmetaG_FD_184121 | JGI IMG/M metagenome (GOLD analysis project Ga0209289, IMG submission 184121) | Hot spring microbial communities from Gongxiaoshe hot spring, China to study Microbial Dark Matter (Phase II) - GXS 110809B (SPAdes)... ...
AGAAGAATGCGATCCGAGACGCTCTTAAGAGCTTCGCGGATAACGCCTGCCTCCTCTGTAAGGTCTTCGGGGCTCCGACCTATAGGAGTAAGATCGTCTTCGAGGACGCATACCCGGTGGACGAGGAAGGCAAATTGACAAGCGTCCCAACAGGGATAAAGGTGGGGATTGCGATCGATAGGACAACAGGAGCCGTGGCAAAACACTACTCAAGAAGAATGCGCACGGGGGCCTTCTACAGGGTCGAGTATGTCGAGCCCGGCGCCCTATTCAGCTTCTCCCTCAACTCCACCAATCTCCCCAACTACGCTCTCGGCCTCTTAGCCGAGGTCTTCACACTCCTTGACGACGGTTTGATCCGAGTGGGCGGGTTCAAGTCTAGGGGCTTCGGAAGAGTGAGAGCAACGGATGTGAGCCTAATGGTTAAGCACTACTCACCGATCTCCGGGGAGGCGGACAGGCTCGACACGCTGGGAGACCCCGGCGATAGGAGTGTCTCTCTGACACCAAGCGATGTGAGGGACGGGTGGATCATATTTAGGGGCCCCGAGCTCGAGGCGCTCTTGAAAGAGCTTAGAAGGGTGTGGAAGGATTATGCAGTCTCAGCGAGTAAGCGTTAAGCGGATTCCCTACAGGGATCGTAGAAGCTTCAACCCGATCGAGGGGGTTCTCGACGTGGAAATAGTCGTCTGCAGCCAAAAGATTCACGGATTCGATTCCTACCTCTTCGTCAGCTCCGGCGAGGAGGAAGTAATCTTCCCTGCTGAGAGGTTAAGGGAGTTGTTGAGTGAAAGCCGGTGGAACGAGTCGGTGTTAAGAAGATATGCGAATGAGATACAGATTGGGAGGAGGGCTTTCCAGAGCCTGCTCGACCCACGTGCCGGAGGGAGGGCCTACATCATACCCGGGTCCTCGGTGAAGGGGAATGTAAAGGCTAGGCTGCAGCTCACACTTCAGCCATACGGTGGCACAGCCATAGCCTGTCTCTACCCCGCCAGAGGGTTGAGAGCACCTCCGCCTAAGGGTAGTCATGGATGGAGGCATTATGGTGTCTGGAAGCAATCCCTCCAATACGATAGAGGCCCGCCCTGTAACGTCACGGCTGACAGGAATGTCTGCGTCGTCTGCAACCTCTTCGGGGCTCCGGGGCTATCATCGATTATAGACTTTGGCACTTTCTATATGAGGGATGGGAAGTTGATACAGGTCGGGGAGGGGTCGGAGGAGCTATTCGCTGCGGAGCCGGGCTCTAGGTTTCACGGGTCGATAAGTTTTCGGGGGCTTGGGCTGCATGAGCTTGGACTCCTCCTTATCGGGATGGGGTACTGGCTGTCCGGGGAGAGGGCCGAGGCTATACCGGTACTGCTAGGCTCGCACAAGTACAAGGGGTTAGGAGAACGGATAATGGGCAGGGTAGTGTACCGAGTGAACTGTTTGAAGACCTCCACAAGGTGCTCGGGTGGTGGTGTAGGCTCCGGCTCGAGATACGAGGGGGCCGAGCTCGAGAACATTCTTGCCAAGGCCTTAAATGCGGCTTATGAAGAGTATAGACCATACATTAGACAGGTCGACGAGCATAGAGAGGCGCTGAGGGTGATGAGGGCTGGCTGACAGGATACCCGTCTACAGGAGCTATACAATACCGTTCGAGGGCAGGAGTGTAAGGGAGGTGACCGAGGAGGATAGGAGGTTCTGGGAGGAGCTCATAAAAGTAGATCTCAGAAGATTCCTCCAAACCAATTTCAGCATCGCGAGAAGGGCTGGTGGCGGCGAGCTGGCCGGGGCTGAGAAACTCGAACTAGTCGCCGACCTGATAACATTCTTCTTCAAGGCGCCTCTAACCTTTGAGCCTCTCCTAAGCCTAGCCCCGTCTCCCCCGAGTCTTTACCTAGCTCTAAGACTCAATAAGCAATTTCTAAAAGAATTCAGTAGGGCTCCTGTGGATTATCTCCCCACACTTATCAGAATGGTGGATGTGGAGTCATTTATTGATGAAGGGCTGAGGGCGAAGATTACTAAGTCTTGGCTCGTCTTTCCAGCCGACACCAGACCGGGGGCAAACACGTCGAGCCTAGTAGCACACCTTTTAACCACACCGGCGATAGCTTGGTCGCTGGCGTACAACTACAACTCCACTAAAGACCGCAGGTACCTGGCTATTCAGAGAATATCATCCCAGCTACACGATATAGCTAAGCCGATCGAGCCCAGAATGCATTACAGGGTTGAGGTCTTTGGAGAGCTGGTGAATTCGCTGCTGAGCAATATATTGGATAAGAAGGAGGTGGATGAGGTTAAGGAGGCTGTTGAACAGCATCACAAGGATGAGAAAAGTCCTGTACGTAGAGCGGACCAGATTTCGGCGGCCATCGACAGGATAAGAGATGTCATAAAGGTGCTGATTGGTAATGAGTTCAGAACCCCCGAGTTTATGGAGATGGCGTCGAGGTATCAGAGGGATGTGTTCGAGCTGGCATATGGAGGGGGGAGGGATGCGTGGGACTTCTGGGCAACCGTGGAGGAGAGGATGCCTGGAAAAATTAGGGAGTTGTCGGAGAAGTTTGTTGAGAGGCTAGGTAGCGTGTCTGAGGTCAGGCCTAGTTTGAGACCTTATAGCGATCTCAGCTACTTCCTCGTGGATATCGGCGGGGTCCAGCAGTTTGTCTATCGCTCGCCTAAGCTCAGCGCCGTGGCTGCTGCCAGCCTCTTCATAGACTATTTAACCTCCGCCATCCTCCCGGTGTTCATCCAATCCTGGTTTGAGGAGGAAGAGTGTGTGTGGGTTCCCCTAGAGTCGTTCCTGCTGACTTCGGGGGCGAATGTTGCGGGCATCCTTCCTGGAAGGATAGGGGCGGACTCTCTGTTGAGGGTGGTTGAGGAGCTGTCTAGACGACTGAAGCCGATTGAGGTGGATTTCAAGGTAGCCGTCGCCCAATTTCATGAACACTACCCGCACATGTGGGACGAGGTGAATAAGGATATGGCTCTGGCGAAGATTTCTCCCAGGCCAGGCTCAAGCATTACTGACGTTTCAGGAGGCATAGAGCCCAGCAGAATATGCACACTTTGTTACAGGGAGGAAGCGAGTATAGGCGAGCTCTGCGCAACTTGCAGCAGACTGGTCGAGTTTGGTAAGAATCTCGGTTTTAGGACCAAGTGGATGAGTGGATTCATACTCGGGCAGAAGAAGATAGTTCCAAGAGATGTGTGGGGGGTGGAATATGGCGATGAAAAAGATCCGGATAGCATTGCATTGAATACTATCGAGCTGATATCCGGGATGGAGCCCCCGTTCACGGGCAGGGAGCTTAACGTAGCGGTGATTAAGGGTGACGGGAATAGGATGGGGGAGTTCTTCTCCAAGTCTATATCTATTTCAGACGCCATTGAGAGGAGCTTCCGCCTAGACCATTCCCTCAAAACAGCTTATGGAAAGGCTCTCCAAGCCATACTCTCAGCCGATAGTGCCGATGGTAAGTGTGAGAGAGACGCGTGCAGGATATGGCTCGGAACCATCTACATGGGTGGAGACGACTTTCTAATACTATGCCCATCATGGCTGTCGCTCCCCTTCTCATACATACTTGCGAAGGAGTTTGAATCGGGGATGGGTGGGAAGTGTACCTTATCTATCGGAATAGCTGTTATCCCTCCGGAACACAGCGTCTGGCACGCTATAAGGGCGGCCGACGAGTTGATGGAGGTTGCGAAAGTCGAGATAGGCCGTAGGGGCCCCGCGTCGGCCATATCGTTTGACGCGGTTGAGCAGGGATTGTTATCCGGTGAGACTGTCTTGAGGAGGCTGGAGGTGCAGAGGTCAAACGGCCTCACCGCCCGTCCAATCCCTGTTGAAAGCAGGTCAGGATTCAGCTTGAAGCACCTGCTATCCTTCTTTGGGTATAGCTTAGACTACCACCCGGCTGACATTATGAGGCATGCATACAGCCACAGGCCGTCGAAGGATGGCTCGGGAAACCCTACCATTTCGCGGTTAAGGCTTGTTAGGAGGGCTGTGAGAGCTGCTGTCGAGTGCGGCACGTCCATGCTTGGTAGGTGGGATGAGGGTAACTGGGAGTCCGCACTAAAGATAGCCACCCTGTACTGTTATAGAGAGTCGAACGACAATAGCAGGGAGGAGGTATTGAGAAGAGTCTTCAGGGATATTGGTGAGCTGTGCCGGCGGCAATTAACTGACCAGGCCGCCGAAAGCTTGAGGGCTGCACCACTACTGGATCTCGACGCCGCGGCCAAGATCCTTGGGGGTGGAGGGATATGATAAGGTTTGACGTGGAGCTGAAGTCTCTGGGCTTGTTCCTCGTGGGAGGCCCAACCCCCATCCACACCCACTTGGACATAACCGTCCACAGGACGCGAGACCCTGATAAGAACGTTTACGTTCCGACGATACCTGGCTCGAGTGTTAAGGGCGTCTTGAGATCCTCGCTGAGCAGGGTGGCACACGCATTCGGGATAAAGGTTTGCGGCGACTGGCCCCAAGCATCTGATGACTGCGACTCGTGCTATCTCTTCGGAGCGCCCGGCTCTGAGGGGCGCGTCTGGGTCAGCGACTTTACTGGAGAGAGGAGCACCGTATCACTCACCCACGTCTCGCTAGACGATAGCGCCGGGACTGCTAGGGAGATGGCGCTCTACACGTCAGAGTATGTTAAGCCCGGCTCGATCTTCAAGGGCAGGATAGAGTATAACGGTGGCGTGGAAAGGCTGGCTCCACTCTTGGTGGCCATGGCTGCTCTGAGGACTGATAGGGCGGGTAGGAGTGGGTTGATCGACCTAAGGATAGCCAATGCCGACCAGCTTAGAGGCGTCCTGAGCGGTCTGGGAGAATACTCCATCCTGCTCGAATATCTGGGGGTGTGGGCCTGGGATGAGGGTGTATAGGTGCGTCCTCCAGATCAGGTCCCCCACAGTGATTAGCAATGAAAGGGGTGCAAGGGGATTTTACACGGCCACCGAAGCATTACCAGGATACACGGTTGGTGGAGCGGTTAACAGAGCCCTCTTCGGGAGCGTGAGCCCTGACAGGATGCTGGTCTCGTCGCCGGCATACCCTGTGCTTAACGGGCATAAAACCCTCCCCGCCCACACATTCTACTACAAGTGTAAGGTCTGTGAAGGCCTGGTCGTCTCCACCCTCAGGGAAGCCAACCTGTTAGAGCTCATGCGGCACGGGTGGGAGGTCGTCAAGGAGAGGCTGATAGCGCTTCGAGACGAGCAGTCCCACCCACTCAAATCCCTGCATCCGAGGCCTGTGACGCCTCAGGGTGGGAGGGCGGCGAGAGTTGCCGTCCAGTCGATAGTGTCTATAGGGATGAACAGGCATGCAGCGGCGTCCCAGATAGGACTCCTATACGAGTACACCGCGATAGAGCCTGGCCAAGAATACTGGTTTACACTAGCCTCGAGCGGGGGGTCTGAAATACCGGACGAGTTTGATGTAAAGATTGGGAGGGGCGCTTCGAGAGGTTATGGGAGGGCGGTGGTCAGGGTTGAAGAGAGGTTTACAGACCCGCCCCTCGACCAGAGTGTAGGCGATGAGGCCGCCTTCTATGCTGTATCGCCGATCCCGTTGAGATTCATCGCCGGGCAGATCAACCTAGCGGAGTGTTCTTCGAGGTATGGTCTCAAGGGGGTTGACGGCGTGCTCGAGCCCATCTACACCGGCGGGAGGCCCGCCGCCTTTGGAAGGGCGGTGAGAAAAATGGTCGCGGGGTGGCCCCACGGAGCCTCCGTCTCGAGGGAGAGGATCGACTGTCTTAGCGCCGGAAGCATAGTTGCATATCGGTGGAGGCAGAGGACTGACGACCAGGCTAGGGCGCTGGCGGCACTGAGATACTTCGGAGCGCCTGTCAGGCTTGACAGCGGCTATGTCGACGGGTTTTGCATGCTCTACCCCTTCAGCAGAGAGCCGCTAGAAGAGGTGGTGTAGCATGCACTTAAACCCCCTCACTTTTAGGACCATAGGCCGGCTAGCCTTCACGTGCGAGACAGGTATACACGTGGGGGCTGGCGGAGAGGGGTTGTACAAAACCCCCCTGAAGATCGGCGATATGCTGCTCATACCAGCCACCACTTGGAAGGGAGCCTTCCGCGCACTCTCCGAGAGGATCATTAAGTCGATGAGGCTTGACGGCGTACAGTCCACTCTGAGGGAGCTGTATTACGAGGATGGCGGCGAGTACTTTAGGATCGATGGTGAGGTTTTGAAGGAGCATGTTAACGCGCTCCGGGAATATCTAGCTCGGCGCTACGGCGGTGTTATGAGTGCCCTGCGCCAGCTAGCCGCCGGGAATGGCGAGTTGCTCAGAGAGATTGAAGGCCTCCGCGATGGGGAAAGTATGTGCAAATACCTGTTTGGGAGGGGTAGAACCCTGCTCCAGAGATACCTAGCCATGCTCTACCCAATAACATCCCTCTACGGCTCCCAGGGTGTGGCTGGCAAGGTCAGGTTTCTAGACACCCCCGCGAAGGCTTACTCATATTTTAAGCCGGGTGTTGGCATTGATAGGAAAACAATGACAGCTGCGGAGGGCAGGCTCTACATTATCGAGACCTTGATCCCCCAAGATGGCTCGATAACTCTACGGATACTAGTCGACAATGTTGAGAGGGGCACGCTAGAGGCGAGGGTCTTGGCGGCAACGTTGAGGTATGTCGAGTCTGAGGGCCTGGAGGTGGGAGGGTCGAGGAGCAGGGGCATAGGCCACCTCGAACTCCAGGCAGACAAATCGTACTTCAGGGTCCTTAACCTCTCCGAGAAAACAGACCTCCCAACCATGCTCAAACAGTTAGCATCGCCGGCAAGCTGGAAAACTTATAGCCTCAAACAATTCATAAGAGATGTTCTTGCCGGATAGTGCATGAAGCTAGTGAAGCTAAATACAAGGGATCTCTTTAACAACTCAATAATAGAACTACTCGATGAGTATAGGCTTGAAGATACTAGAGCAAGATTAGAGGATTGGCTTCGCAAAATGAATATTATGTCTGACTCGCTAACCTATATTATGTTTCGTCAAGCGATTAGGCTATGTAATTCTATTGTAACCCAAATCGAGAATAATGCGCCTTTAAAAGAAAAGGTTGAGAAGATTCTCAGCACAGTTTCAGCAGAATTCAGTAGGAGCTTATCAGATTCCTTGGCTAGGATTTATATTTCTCGGTTAGCGCAACGGCTACATACTCTTAGTGTTAAAAGGAGTGAAGAGCAATTAAGAGGCTTATTGAGCTTGAGGCCCGTTCTACAAAATATGCTAATAGAAGAGTACGCAAGAAAATATCGCAAACAAAATATTGGGAGTGCTGACTACCTAATTGGAAAATTAGACATACTAGAAGAGGATGAGACTGAATGGACGCTTTTCACGTTAAAGTTAACGGATAGTTATCATATAGAGACATTGGATACTCTCTTATACCTGTTTACGTCCTATCGATTCGATAAAACAAAATTCTTTGAGCAATACTCTAAAGCTAAAGGTGAGGAGGCTAAAGAAAAGGTTGTTGGAGAATTGGTTGAGGACGCCCGTAAAAGACAGGCTATTGAAGATGAAAAATAGAGCGTGCTTGTAGTGATTTAACGAGACTAATGAAAGAGACTATAGACATGGCTTTATCGTTGTATAGTCACAATCCAGCTACTGAGTTAAGTAATAGGTGGGGGAGACTTTGTGAAATTATGCTCTATGCTATTTTGTTTAAAAATGATGTCCTGTTTAGTTTTAATGCTCATCTTAATCCGAATGTAGTTGGGCAGGACGGTGTGATCAACGAATTCGACGCTATAGTCTTGTCGGAGGATGGAAGATTAGTTTTTAACGAGGTTACAAATAGAAAAGAGTTAGGCGATAAACTCGGGAAATGCTTGACTCTCCTACGGAGGCTGCGTGAGATTGGAATAGTGGGGCTGGATGAGGGAGAGATAGAAGTCTGGACCATTCACTCTATGCATATTAAACGTGATCATGTTCTCCCTCTCCCGTCAAATGTGAGGATGATGTCGTTCCCCGAGTTTGCAGAGTTGTGTAGTGGCTAAATGGGTTGGGTAAAAGAACTCTGGGGGTGCAGCTAAATAGTGCGGCTCTTTTATAGGCCCAGTCGTCGCTGCAGCTTCTCAAACTTCGATTGTCTTGCTTATAGCTGTCTTATATGTGGGGCTTGTGAATATTCTTCTGAGAGTGAATTGTGTTAAACTTAAGAAATTTTGCGGCTGGTTTTGGGACGGTTGTTTGTCTTCTCTGTGTATGGTTGACTTAACCACGCCCTGATTTCGTTTACCTTTCCTTGGTTGTATTTTACGTATTTTTTGCCGTTTTCCTCGACCTCCTTTATTGTATCTTTGGAGAGTCCTGCATGTGCGAAAAAGTTTCTCTTGATATCGGATGGTCTTTCTCCCTTAATTTTTAAAATTTCGCTCTCGAGGATCAGTGAGTTTACTTGCATGTCGATGAGCCTGTAGATGTCTTCAAAAACTAAGAGTTTTTCGATGTCGACGCCCTTCTCGTGGATGGGGATGTTTAGTGTCGTGACTTTACGCGCGATGAAAATGTAGAGGGTGAGTGATATGAATAGGTTGGCGAGTGACCTGAAGTCTATTTCTGTGACTTTGACGCGCCCTTCCGATATGGTTGGTTTGAGTATTTCCTTGAAGAGGCTGGCGAGACTTCTCATCACTTCTGTGGCCTTCTTCGGGTCCAGCTCGATTAATTCTTTGTTTAGTATGGCTAGGGGGGCGTTGTATTTCACCGCGTTGAAGGCTAGGAGTGCTTGGCGTAATAGTTTCTTTAACTCCTCCCTATCTCCGAAAAGGTCTGCTACCCTCTTTTTCTCCTGGGGTTCGAGCTTGATGTAGGCTGGTATGTTGGCGGCTTTGTCGAGTTCTGTATGATTGTAGGGGAAGCTCATGAATGCTTTTACATTGTAGTCGATTAGGAATATCTGGTAACTGTCCTTTTTGATGTCTCTACTCACTGGCTCTGCTACGGCGTATTTGACCTGCGTTAACTTGTAGTTTTTCAGCCCTCCCAGTATTTTGTCCAATACTGTGATTGCCCTTGCCGCGTCAAATAGTGGCGGGATGTAGGCATTGTGGCCTGTCGATACATCTAGTATTAGTTTGACCTTTTTCTGGTCGTCTTCTATCAGGTTTACGTCTTCTAGCATGTGGAAGAAGACGGTTGCGGCTATGGATTGGGGCGTTGCCTCGAATTGATAGTATTTCCCGCCTAGCCTGTAGTTGCCTATTGCTGGGATGGGAGAGACACCTATCTTTACATCTTCTTCCCCATCAGTCTCCAGCTCCTCCATTATTTTCTGAGTGAAGGACTGTAGGTGTAAGTTGCCTTTCTCGTCCACTGGAGGCTCTCTGATGCTTAGTGGGATTAGAAATTCGACTCTTGCCTCCGCCCCCTCGTTTATATAGTGTCTAGCTAAAGCTAGGGAGGAGAATTTTGCCACTTTTCTTGTCTTATTCTCAACCACGTATTGGACGCGCTCATAGTTTAAGTTCCCCACTATTTGGTAGATAAGGGCTACAGATTCTTGACCTGTGGAACCTCTCACCGCTACTCTAACCGGTTTTGGACAAACTTAAACATTCGCTAAAAGCTGTTTGGCATTCTTAAGGATCGTTACAGATAGCTGGGCAGGAATCAACCGTCCCCTACTGACCCCTCCACAGTATAGTCTAATGTACCAATGGTCAATTAGGGCGAGGACTGGCGAGCCTTTCAATTCCTTTTAGGATTCAAGGGCTTACCGGCTTCTACGACCAGCTTAACTTCCTTATCTTTCAATTCCTTTTAGGATTCAAGAAATCTACAGGGCCGGGGAGCTTCAGGCGAGTCCTGACTTTCAATTCCTTTTAGGATTCAAGAAATACTCTACAGTCATATTATATCATCCCCTAAATAATAGAATACTTTCAATTCCTTTTAGGATTCAAGGATAAATAAAACGCCGAGTGACGAATCTGAGAGTGTCCAGCTCTTTCAATTCCTTTTAGGATTCAAGCTATCTCATAATCCCCGACCCTAACACTTTTCAAACCCTTTCAATTCCTTTTAGGATTCAAGACCAACCCTAAGAAGTCGCGGCTTGAACCGGTGATAGAAGCTTTCAATTCCTTTTAGGATTCAAGTAAATCGACTATCATCGTCAAGCCATCGTTTCTGCCACTCATCTTTCAATTCCTTTTAGGATTCAAGATATAAAATGATAGCTAATTCAGTCTCTCCAACATTCTCACTTCTTTCAATTCCTTTTAGGATTCAAGATTCAAGTGGATGCTACCGTAGCGCTCGCTAACCCTGACTGTCCTCTTTCAATTCCTTTTAGGATTCAAGATTTATATTAACACTAACCCTACAATTTTGAATTACATCACTTTCAATTCCTTTTAGGATTCAAGCGTAGTGAGCCGAGGATACTCAGTAATTCCTAACCGTACTTTCAATTCCTTTTAGGATTCAAGAAGAGCTCTGAGATGGCGAGGCTGATGCATAGGCAGGCTCCAATCTTTCAATTCCTTTTAGGATTCAAGAGTCTCATATAAAATAACCCTCTCTCCCGTTCTCTTTCCCCTTTCAATTCCTTTTAGGATTCAAGCACGAAAAAAGCTGACCCAGCGATAGAACACATTTGGCCCTTTCAATTCCTTTTAGGATTCAAGGGAGGCTAAGAGAGCTTCTCCTTGACTTACAAGATGCTCAACTCTTTCAATTCCTTTTAGGATTCAAGGGAGGGGGCTTTGTCGCGAGTGTGAGCGGGAGGGATGGGGACTTTCAATTCCTTTTAGGATTCAAGATTCAAGATCAAAGTAACCATCATAGGGGTTCCCCCCGGTCTTCTCTTCCATCTTTCAATTCCTTTTAGGATTCAAGCGCCTTCAACAGTAACTTTATCCTTTACGCTAAACAACAACTTTCAATTCCTTTTAGGATTCAAGATAAGTGTTACACGGCCTAACGGGAAAACGCTACAACTCCCTTTCAATTCCTTTTAGGATTCAAGGGGGAGGTATATTGTAGCGACACAGTAGTGGGAATATGGGACTTTCAATTCCTTTTAGGATTCAAGACAATTGTCCGCCCCACCCGTGTAGGTAGCTAGTAGCTCGTCTTTCAATTCCTTTTAGGATTCAAGATAACGCATTATGATTTACGGCAAACATGCAATATAGAGACTCCTTTCAATTCCTTTTAGGATTCAAGGTTTCTAACCCCTATAGTGGCTGGGTTGGTGGCTTTAAGATCTTTCAATTCCTTTTAGGATTCAAGTGTAGTGTAATAGTCTGCGTCATCATATCTCCTGAATAGTCTATTTCCTTTCAATTCCTTTTAGGATTCAAGGCTGAGTATCTAGATTACAAAGATAAAACAACAGTCTTTGGACTTTCAATTCCTTTTAGGATTCAAGATATACGGGAGACTTTAACACAAATCTCGGAACTCAAGGCGGCTTTCAATTCCTTTTAGGATTCAAGCATCTCAAAAACACCTCGCCCTGTATTTACAATAACTGCAACTTTCAATTCCTTTTAGGATTCAAGCTGTTGCATTACATCAAGAGCATGAAGACTTGACGGATTTCTTTCAATTCCTTTTAGGATTCAAGCTAAACGGTAACTCGAGTGCCACGACCAATTCATTCGTCGACTTTCAATTCCTTTTAGGATTCAAGATTATCACTCCCCTATTTTATAACAGAATTAGTAAATACTTTCAATTCCTTTTAGGATTCAAGGGGTGTCTAGCTTCCCCGACCGTACCACTTCTCCGATTTTGTCATCTTTCAATTCCTTTTAGGATTCAAGAGAGTGTAAATTTGACTGAGCTTACTGCGATGGCGGCTACTTTCAATTCCTTTTAGGATTCAAGCTCGGGAAAGGAGACTGGCGGGTAAAGGCGGAAAGCTACTTAACTTTCAATTCCTTTTAGGATTCAAGTAAAACCTCGAGGCGCCGGCCAATACCGACGCCGTTGCACCTTTCAATTCCTTTTAGGATTCAAGAATAATTGTCCACCATGTTTTCGCTTCCGTATGCTTTGCAAAACTTTCAATTCCTTTTAGGATTCAAGTTATTACAGTTGATACAGCGCTAGCACCTACAGCAGCCCTATTTTCTTTCAATTCCTTTTAGGATTCAAGAAACCAAGAATAGTTATCTGGCTACCTGTTGTAAATTTCGCCTTTCAATTCCTTTTAGGATTCAAGCTATTCAAAACCAGCCCACACGTGTAAAACAGGTAGAGTAAATTTCGCCTTTCAATTCCTTTTAGGATTCAAGAGACCGTAAGACTTACAAGGATGTTTTGAGTTTTACTTATAGCTTTCAATTCCTTTTAGGATTCAAGGCAAGGTTCGACAACATTGAGAACGCCCTCGTGGATACTTTCAATTCCTTTTAGGATTCAAGCCGTGATGGATGCGAGGTTTGATGAAGGCACGTTCATGATTGCTTTCAATTCCTTTTAGGATTCAAGATATTGAGGTGAGTGAGAATTTACCGCTATATCTTGCGTATCTTTCAATTCCTTTTAGGATTCAAGCTGGAGGCCGCACAGTGAGGCTTGTTAACCCTCTGCCGCTGGTGTTCTTTCAATTCCTTTTAGGATTCAAGCTTTTACAAATTCATCAATTAAGATAAAAAATGATGCAACTTTCAATTCCTTTTAGGATTCAAGATACTTTATCGGGTTGGTGTAGAATGGTTAAGACAGGCTCTTTCAATTCCTTTTAGGATTCAAGGACTGCCGTGGCTTTTGTCGCATTTCCAGGCGACTTGAACTTTCAATTCCTTTTAGGATTCAAGGGATTCAAGTGAATGATAGTTAAACTTGACTTTCACCGGGCTGTGAAGACCTTTCAATTCCTTTTAGGATTCAAGTTGAGCATTTTCTGGAGCATTAGTGTGATATGCGAAAAGCACTTTCAATTCCTTTTAGGATTCAAGAAAAGACCACTACGACGACGATGACTTTAAAATGTTTCACTTTCAATTCCTTTTAGGATTCAAGATGTGTCGTCGAAGGGTTGTGGTGGAACTATAAGGTATAAAGTCTTTCAATTCCTTTTAGGATTCAAGTAGGAATTGGGCAAGCGGGGAAGCCACTTTACGGAAACACTTTCAATTCCTTTTAGGATTCAAGAAACAGGAATAAAATCTATGGCAGTGAAAAAAGCGGGAGCTCTTTCAATTCCTTTTAGGATTCAAGTGGTGAGGCATATATAGCTAAACGCGACGAATACAAAGACGCATCTTTCAATTCCTTTTAGGATTCAAGATATAGCTGAGGCTGAGAAGCTAGGGGAAGCAATAGATAAGGTATTCTTTCAATTCCTTTTAGGATTCAAGTACGGACGAACCAGAGAACGGATACAGTCCATGCTAGTACTTTCAATTCCTTTTAGGATTCAAGCAACAGAGACAGCAAATCTAGAGACGGGTCGTAGCTCAAACTTTCAATTCCTTTTAGGATTCAAGGGAGTTCTTTGGGCTACTTGGTGGCAATTTAAGGGGATGTTCTTTCAATTCCTTTTAGGATTCAAGGGGAGTGAAGACTTCTATCGATGAGTATGATTCTTTAGAAACTTTCAATTCCTTTTAGGATTCAAGACGTCTTCATAGACTCTGAGGGCTATATTTTCAAAATAAACTTTCAATTCCTTTTAGGATTCAAGATTTGGAGCGAGATACTCAACACGATGGACGGCAAGTACTTTCAATTCCTTTTAGGATTCAAGTTGTTATTTATCTCGAAGCTGAGGGTGCGGGGCTTCTTCTTTCAATTCCTTTTAGGATTCAAGGCTGATAAAGAAATGAGCACGAGAAAAGCAAGGTTCTTTCAATTCCTTTTAGGATTCAAGCCACGTGGACGAGTGCGAAGTCGCCGCTGTAGGCCCCTTTCAATTCCTTTTAGGATTCAAGGGATATACTGAGGCTGCTACTCTTGAGACATCGCGGAATCCTTTCAATTCCTTTTAGGATTCAAGTTGACCTAGTTAAGCGTATGTCCACTTCTTTAGCTATTTTTGACTTTCAATTCCTTTTAGGATTCAAGAAGTTACTGGTGTTGATAATGATGAACAGGCTTGTACTTTCAATTCCTTTTAGGATTCAAGGTATCGCCTTATAATGATTTCACTGCCGTCATCCGCTTTCAATTCCTTTTAGGATTCAAGTGTAGCGTCGTGGAGCAAATCAAAGTAACTATCACACTTTCAATTCCTTTTAGGATTCAAGCTACTCGAGAAGCGTTTTTCGAGCTAGTGATCTGAAGACCTTTCAATTCCTTTTAGGATTCAAGCCCATTTAACCGATGGGGGATCTGCGAGGCTTTCACGTCCTTTCAATTCCTTTTAGGATTCAAGAGACGGTTGATTTGGATTTGGTTGATAAGCATGAATTATATCTTTCAATTCCTTTTAGGATTCAAGTGAGGTGTATGTGTCAGTGTCATCAGAAGGTTGGTTGAACTTTCAATTCCTTTTAGGATTCAAGGATATGAGAGTAGAGCTTGACTTTCATTTGGCGAAGAATACCTTTCAATTCCTTTTAGGATTCAAGCATACTTGAAGCCTGGGGCACCGCTAAATTCACTAAGAACTTTCAATTCCTTTTAGGATTCAAGATTACTAAGGTTTAACGAGAATTTAGTTGAGGATTTCTTTCAATTCCTTTTAGGATTCAAGGTGACTCCAATCTCGATCTCCATAGTCTGCGGAAGCTTAGTCTTCTTTCAATTCCTTTTAGGATTCAAGAGTCGGGGGGATCTCATCAGTCGACGCTCGTAACTTAGATGCCTTTCAATTCCTTTTAGGATTCAAGCCGGGTATGGTCAACTGCCGACTACCCAAAGACTCACTGGGTCTTTCAATTCCTTTTAGGATTCAAGGACTTGGTGGACGATGATTATTCCGCCTGAAGAGCCCTTAAACTTTCAATTCCTTTTAGGATTCAAGGTTCGGAGAAATGAAAGGACATGGATACGTGGAGACTACTTTCAATTCCTTTTAGGATTCAAGAAGCTTGAATCCGAAGTCCAGCCCGCCCGCTCCGCTAAACAACTTTCAATTCCTTTTAGGATTCAAGAGAATTTGATAAAGAGGATAATATAATTTTGACGCCGATAATCTTTCAATTCCTTTTAGGATTCAAGGGTGATTGGAGTGGGAAGGAAGAGAATTTTGACGCCGATAATCTTTCAATTCCTTTTAGGATTCAAGGGTGATTGGAGTGGGAAGGAAGAGAAAGCCGGTTTCTTTCAATTCCTTTTAGGATTCAAGAGAAGAGGTTTGAGGATGCTGTTAAGAGGCGTGATGTTGACTTTCAATTCCTTTTAGGATTCAAGACGCATTATATTATGCGAGGTTTCTCAAAAATATAATATCTTTCAATTCCTTTTAGGATTCAAGACTATGGTACTTGGAGGATTTGTTCTATCATAAAGCACTTTCAATTCCTTTTAGGATTCAAGTTAAAACTAATCCTCGTATAGATACCCCTGTTACTGATTCGACTTTCAATTCCTTTTAGGATTCAAGCTGTTCGGATTTCGTGGGAGGAGGGTGTGAAGGCGGGGATACCTTTCAATTCCTTTTAGGATTCAAGCTCGGGCGGAATTTCCTCAGGAGCCGCTCGTAACTGGGCCGCCTTTCAATTCCTTTTAGGATTCAAGGACTCATCATTACAGGCCGTGACGATAAGGGGCACAGGTACACTTTCAATTCCTTTTAGGATTCAAGAGAGTATGGACTACAGCCAACTATTACCGGACACATTGGGACTTTCAATTCCTTTTAGGATTCAAGTAACTGCTTCTTCACCGCTTCGAGGCTTGAAGCATCTCTTTCAATTCCTTTTAGGATTCAAGACTTGAACATTTACGATAACGCCTTCTTGGCAGTCACTAACTTTCAATTCCTTTTAGGATTCAAGATTTGCCTGCGGGTCGTGGTGTTCAGCAGGTTGAGTATAGCTTTCAATTCCTTTTAGGATTCAAGTGAGGAATTATCGGGTTTCTGGTAGGTCTGAGCGGGCTGTCTTTCAATTCCTTTTAGGATTCAAGATAGTTTAAAGGGGTATCATGTAACGTTTATTTGCCTTAGCAGCTTTCAATTCCTTTTAGGATTCAAGAATTTTTAGCGTTCAATCCCCAACACCAGCAGCACCACACTTTCAATTCCTTTTAGGATTCAAGTTATTCAAGACAAGTTTTCGCAATCGTGGCTCTGAAATTTCTTTCAATTCCTTTTAGGATTCAAGTTAAATATTCGAGTAAATATAGGCCACAGAGGTTGGAGACTTTCAATTCCTTTTAGGATTCAAGTGGGTTGAACGCGTCGCCCTTGGCCGCCGCTATTATGTGCTCTTTCAATTCCTTTTAGGATTCAAGCCGAGCAAGTCACACTGGCCTTCTCTGCGTCAAACATTGCTTCTTTCAATTCCTTTTAGGATTCAAGCTCCGCCTCCGAAAACCTCCACATAGGTATTGTGGGGTCTTTCAATTCCTTTTAGGATTCAAGAGCCAGCGTGTAAACAACTCGCTTGGAGGGAGGCATGAAAATGCTTTCAATTCCTTTTAGGATTCAAGAAAGAAGAAAGAAAGCGGAGAGGAGGCAGATAGGGCCGCATCTTTCAATTCCTTTTAGGATTCAAGAGAAGAGACCACCTTATCAACGAAGCCAACCAAATCTTCCCCTTTCAATTCCTTTTAGGATTCAAGCATAACGAGGCGCCACTACCACCACCTCCTCTCCGTCGAACACTTTCAATTCCTTTTAGGATTCAAGAGTTGCTTGTCTTTGTCCATGTAGGCTGGGTACCGTTTCCTCTTTCAATTCCTTTTAGGATTCAAGAGTTGTTGAAGTGGAGGATGAAGACGCTATATGATACTTTCAATTCCTTTTAGGATTCAAGATCTTCATAGTTGAGCCATTTGTCTTGGTAGCCTTAACCTTTCAATTCCTTTTAGGATTCAAGCTGACTCTTCCACAGTTTGTAGGGATGCAGCTGGCTTTATCTTTCAATTCCTTTTAGGATTCAAGCGGAAATAGTGGCTCGAGGCCCGGTTTACCTAAAATACTTTCAATTCCTTTTAGGATTCAAGCGAGTTTAGAACAAAGAAACCCATCATCAATGTCAACTTTCAATTCCTTTTAGGATTCAAGTGATTAGCTCGATATCCTCTAACCCCATCAGGATTATTAGGCAACTTTCAATTCCTTTTAGGATTCAAGGTGACTAATTATTGAGGAGGGGATTATTATCCCGTCGTATACTTTCAATTCCTTTTAGGATTCAAGTAGCTACTGCCGCTTCTGCCCTGCTTATGCGGGAAGTGCACTTTCAATTCCTTTTAGGATTCAAGTGTCGAATTGAGGGCGAGTCTTGAGGAAATTCCGCCAATCTTTCAATTCCTTTTAGGATTCAAGAAGAAAGCGGGTTAGATGGTGAGCCAACCTTGTTGCCATATAGTTCTTTCAATTCCTTTTAGGATTCAAGGGTGCTGTTGATTGGATACTTGACAAGTTAAATGCTGTGAACTTTCAATTCCTTTTAGGATTCAAGCCCCGCCTCGAGCGCCCTGCAGCGCGGCGGCTACCGCGACCACTGCGCGGCTTTCAATTCCTTTTAGGATTCAAGAACATGCATAGCTATGTCTTCTACTTCAAGCGCAAGGTCTTTCAATTCCTTTTAGGATTCAAGAGAGGTATGATGGTGAATATGCTACTTATGCCTGGAGTCCTCTTTCAATTCCTTTTAGGATTCAAGCTGGAATCCACGTTGCTAGTCTGCTGGGTATTCCGCCTTTCAATTCCTTTTAGGATTCAAGAGAGAAGGCTGAGCTGTGGAGGGAGCGGGCGCACGAGATACTCTTTCAATTCCTTTTAGGATTCAAGAGAACTAGCCTCCAATTATTTATGGCTCAGAAAACAATAACTTTCAATTCCTTTTAGGATTCAAGCCCCTTCTCCAAGTCAACCGCCTCCATCAGCTGTGGATTGCTCCCTTTCAATTCCTTTTAGGATTCAAGCTTAGCATGGCTCCGGGAGAGGGGGCTGGAATTCTGCTTTCAATTCCTTTTAGGATTCAAGAGTGCCCCAAGGCTTTAGGTTGGATATATGTGGATAGGGAGCTTTCAATTCCTTTTAGGATTCAAGAGAGGAAACACTACGGCAGGCTGACGGCAGAAGAGATAAACTTTCAATTCCTTTTAGGATTCAAGTGCTAAGATAGACAATCTCTACCCATTTCATAATGAGGTGTGCTTTCAATTCCTTTTAGGATTCAAGTGTGGTCGCGAAAACACTGTCATCCTCATCAACAATCTTTCAATTCCTTTTAGGATTCAAGAGGGTCATCGCCGTCTGAGGGCACATCACTTGTGAAACTGCTTTCAATTCCTTTTAGGATTCAAGAACCATCAGCCTCGAGCGGGATCATGTCTGGCTGTATCACTTTCAATTCCTTTTAGGATTCAAGAATGTTGTAGTATCCCATGCTACTTGTGCATCATTAAACTCTTTCAATTCCTTTTAGGATTCAAGTTTCATTGTGGCGGAGAGCGGGACGCGAGAGCATGTTTTCAACTTTCAATTCCTTTTAGGATTCAAGAAGTTGGGTTGAACGCGTCGCCCTTGGCCGCCGCTATTATATGCTCTTTCAATTCCTTTTAGGATTCAAGAGCCGCTCTTCACGCCTACTGCACGAAACAGCTCCAGCGTCTTTCAATTCCTTTTAGGATTCAAGCCGCCTGCCAATCTTTTGCTTCGTGATCACACCATGTAGCAACTTTCAATTCCTTTTAGGATTCAAGCACTGGCAGGTAAGCGACGACACGGGGATGGTTTTGAGCTTTCAATTCCTTTTAGGATTCAAGTCCACAGACTCGGGCTCGACGTGGATGATGAATAATAACACCTTTCAATTCCTTTTAGGATTCAAGAGAACCGGGAAATCGCACCGCTACAACTCTTGCCTTGTAATCTTTCAATTCCTTTTAGGATTCAAGTTTTATATAATTTAAGCTTAGACCTCCTGTTCTTAGACTTTCTTTCAATTCCTTTTAGGATTCAAGAATGATGTTGAGGCTTTTAACGTGTTGTTTAGTAATTCTCTTTCAATTCCTTTTAGGATTCAAGACGTTCGTCCCTTCCACGATTTCTAGCCTATGAACCTCCTTTCAATTCCTTTTAGGATTCAAGGTATAGATGAAGCGTTGCGCGTACCTGTCCCAGATGCGCTCTTTCAATTCCTTTTAGGATTCAAGGCTGGCACTAACGCTTTACTCGAGAAAAATCTACAACTTTCAATTCCTTTTAGGATTCAAGAGACTCCGTCCCTGCTCCATCTGACGTTCGTCCCTTCCACTTTCAATTCCTTTTAGGATTCAAGAGGAAGAGGATCAATGATCTTGGTCAAAATCGATAGACACGACTTTCAATTCCTTTTAGGATTCAAGAGACATACATGGTGATTCTGAAGAGCGGGGAGATTGTGTCTTTCAATTCCTTTTAGGATTCAAGATAGTGTTGCCTTGCGGGTGGTTATCGCTAAAGGAGGAAACGGCTTTCAATTCCTTTTAGGATTCAAGAGTTGAGAGTAGCGGGCCGTCTTTTAGCGAGTGGAATCTTTCAATTCCTTTTAGGATTCAAGATAGCAAGGAGGTGGATGTTGACTGGGATGGCCAGCTGGTCTTTCAATTCCTTTTAGGATTCAAGTGCAGAGATTCCTCCGGAGGCTCTTGAGTCCGAGGAGGAATCTTTCAATTCCTTTTAGGATTCAAGCCACCCCAAGAATCCACTGGAGCGCTCCGTACAGCCTTCCTCTTTCAATTCCTTTTAGGATTCAAGTCCCCCAAACTGTTGTTTTATCATCGAGATTAATATAATCTTTCAATTCCTTTTAGGATTCAAGAGGTTCTCAAACTGTTCCTTAGTAAATCCCTTGACATTATCTTTCAATTCCTTTTAGGATTCAAGGGCCGATGAGAACGCCTCCCATAGCTTTTCAAAGGCCTCTCTTTCAATTCCTTTTAGGATTCAAGATGACCCCGTCCGCACTCTTTATTACATTTGGATAAAGAGCTTTCAATTCCTTTTAGGATTCAAGTTCACGAGGAACGGCACGATGTTAAGGCCGAGGTCGTAGCTTTCAATTCCTTTTAGGATTCAAGTGACGTAAAAATAACACTCGTTTATTTCTTCCCGTTCTATTTCTTTCAATTCCTTTTAGGATTCAAGATATACGATAGGTTTATATATTGGGGCACATTCGTTATTGGCTTTCAATTCCTTTTAGGATTCAAGGGGCTCATGGCGTCGTGATTAATCTACACAATTATGACTTTCAATTCCTTTTAGGATTCAAGCCGGGCTGTGGCGTTGCCTAGGATTGATTGGCTTTGAGGCGTCTTTCAATTCCTTTTAGGATTCAAGAAGAGTGGCAGTTGGAGCGGCTGAAGAAGTATAGGCAGATGGCTTTCAATTCCTTTTAGGATTCAAGGGTGTTTTTGAGGTTCCGCGCAACCTTTCGTATCTCGACATCTTTCAATTCCTTTTAGGATTCAAGGTATGCTATAAGCTTGGTTAGCGTCAGAGTTTGCGTCAAGGTACTTTCAATTCCTTTTAGGATTCAAGAGGGCTACAGGTATTGCGGCAATTGTGGACTATTTTTTAAGACCTTTCAATTCCTTTTAGGATTCAAGAGGCTCATGGCCGTGAAGGTGAAAGCCAGCACGTTCAGCGTTACCTTTCAATTCCTTTTAGGATTCAAGCGCCTGTAGTATCCATGGAAATGGCTACTGTTGTTGGAGACTTTCAATTCCTTTTAGGATTCAAGCTATTTTCTGCTGTTCTAACATTATCTTCAAATTGGCTTTCAATTCCTTTTAGGATTCAAGAATATAGCTAATTCGCTGCTTCAGAAGGGGCTGGTGGCGAGCTTTCAATTCCTTTTAGGATTCAAGAGCGCCCCGGCTACCCGTCGTGGCAAGAGTATGTGAGCTTTCAATTCCTTTTAGGATTCAAGTTGGTGATGAAGGGGTCTATCCTGACTGGGTTCTTGTCGCCTTTCAATTCCTTTTAGGATTCAAGAATCCTGTCTCCTTTCTCCTCCGCCAACGCCTTATTCTCTTTCAATTCCTTTTAGGATTCAAGCCAACACCGCCAAAGCAACCAATATCAACCCACCTATACCACCTCTTTCAATTCCTTTTAGGATTCAAGGGGGATCGCCAAGTGAGTGAGATAATCGGCGCAGGCGTCGGACTTTCAATTCCTTTTAGGATTCAAGAGGTGGATAAGATGGAGTACGGTCTGGTGAAAAAGTGCATCTTTCAATTCCTTTTAGGATTCAAGAGAGTCATCAGGCAACTCCCAATACTCCTCCCAATGCGTACGCTTTCAATTCCTTTTAGGATTCAAGAATATATCGCTACGGGCTGGAGACCTGGATTGAGAAATACTTTCAATTCCTTTTAGGATTCAAGGTGTCCAGAGGCCTAGGGCGGTTGCTAGGACGTACTCCACTTTCAATTCCTTTTAGGATTCAAGACACTTGAATCATCAAGATAAACCATTCCCGGCCGGCGACCTTTCAATTCCTTTTAGGATTCAAGAGATGTTCAAGTCCATGTCTAGCTCTGCTATCACGTCTACTTTCAATTCCTTTTAGGATTCAAGGGAACCAATGGGGACATAAGGCGCTCAGCTATTCTTCTTATAAACTTTCAATTCCTTTTAGGATTCAAGGGAAAGTCTTGAAGGATGCTGGAGTAACTAAGGTTAGGACTTTCAATTCCTTTTAGGATTCAAGAGAAGTATGAATCTATGGCGGAGGGCGGGCAGGAAATATCTCTTTCAATTCCTTTTAGGATTCAAGTTAAGCTCCGCTGAAGTGACCGTCGGAACCTTGCCCACCAGCTTTCAATTCCTTTTAGGATTCAAGATAATATAGTGCAGCACTAAAAACCAACAAGACCAATAACAAATCTTTCAATTCCTTTTAGGATTCAAGATTATACTATCCGTTAATAAGTTATTCTGACCCAGAGCCATCAGCTTTCAATTCCTTTTAGGATTCAAGCCCACCACTAGGAGGCTGAGGAGGAGGCTGAGGAGGCTCACTTTCAATTCCTTTTAGGATTCAAGTATCCACTAGGAAATACACCAGCATTAAACACTGCAGAATATTGCCTTCTTTCAATTCCTTTTAGGATTCAAGTTGGATCAGCCTTGAGAAGTATGCTTTTGATATTGCCTGAAAGCTTTCAATTCCTTTTAGGATTCAAGAGACAGCCCCTAGTTCGGGAGATAAAGGTGCCACTCTCTAAGATTTTTCAATTCCTTTTAGGATTCAAGGGACGGGAGAGCGGTTTCTTTGCCCATGAAGACGACCTTATCCTTTCAATTCCTTTTAGGATTCAAGTGAGGTTTAGGGTATGGTGTTCAGGAGGGTTGTGCGGGTTTACCTTTCAATTCCTTTTAGGATTCAAGATTCGGAGCTTGTATTCACTCCCTTTGTCATTCCTTCCTTCTTTCAATTCCTTTTAGGATTCAAGAGATTGGGGCGCGACCTCATGAACCTTACACGTGGGGCGCTGCTTTCAATTCCTTTTAGGATTCAAGAAGACATGAAAATGTGAAGCTCCCCGACGTGAACCCTGATGCTCTTTCAATTCCTTTTAGGATTCAAGATCAGCTGAGAACTACTGTCAGGAGCAAGGCGGGTAGCTTTCAATTCCTTTTAGGATTCAAGATTCGTCTATGCTGGCGGGGATGCCTCGAAGATATCGGAATTCTTCTTTCAATTCCTTTTAGGATTCAAGAGCAAAGTTCGACAACATTGAGAACGCCCTCGTGGATACTTTCAATTCCTTTTAGGATTCAAGTTCCAGCCGTGCGGCTTGAAGAGTGCTGTGGACGGAAGCTTTCAATTCCTTTTAGGATTCAAGACAGTTCTTTACTCTGTGGCGTGCTCGGACTCTCTAGACTTTCAATTCCTTTTAGGATTCAAGTGTATATAGGACGTTGGAGGTTCAGGGTTGGGAGATACCGCTTTCAATTCCTTTTAGGATTCAAGTTGTGTTTGTGTTTTTGTGCGGGCTTGCTGTATTAAAATATTTCTTTCAATTCCTTTTAGGATTCAAGAGTAGTGGTGATTAAAGGGGCGGACGGAACAGTTAAAACTTTCAATTCCTTTTAGGATTCAAGACGAAAACTACGCTATGACCCTGAGCCGGCTAGAAGGCGTCTTTCAATTCCTTTTAGGATTCAAGCTGGCCTCGAAGTAGCGGCCGACCACGACGAGGAATGTAAACACCTTTCAATTCCTTTTAGGATTCAAGTGAAGCTATATATGTTTGCTGGTGAGGTCTATTTAAGTTTATCCTGCGTAAGACCCCTATGATTTAGTGTAGGCTGCATTAACCGGGAATTTTGTTGTTTTGTGTTGCAGGACCCCTACTGGAGCGTCTTCCCTTATATAGATCTGCTGACGCCTCGTCTCTCATTTAGACCAGGCCTACAGTAGGCCTTGTACCCGCAGCTGAGGCATCTGGCTCGCCGAACAGTGACCCCCGGATCCCTCTCCTCCAGGATCATCCTGTGGATACTCTCTATGACCTTCCTTGTCATCTTCTTCAACGAATCATCAACCTTTAGCTCTACAACTCTCTTATCTCTCAGGTAGTAGACGTATCCCCTCTTCACAGTCGTTCTAAAATTCTCATCGACAAGTAGAGCGTATGCGGAGAGCTGAAGCTTATGGTCCCACCTAATCCTCCCATTCTCCGATACAGCCCACTTAACCTCCACAGGCACGTACTCACCCATCCTAGTGACTATCAGATAATCCGGCTTACCAGCTATCCCCAACTCTCCACTCCACAGCTCGACAGACCTTAAGATCCTCGATGCCTTGAGCCTGGCGATGAGTGGGGCTATTGTGCTCTCGTCGTGGTGCTCAAGCCCAGCCTCCATGGCCTCGCTCATTGGCTCCTCATAGTGCAGCACATGCGTAATGAAGACTATTCTTGGGCAATACGCGTACCTCTTGACCTCCACAGCCGTTATATATCCCTCCTCATCTGTCAAATTCTACACCAAGAACTCCTCCTCATCATAACTCATCTCTACACCTATTACGGACCTCTGGCTGTAGCAAGCGGGCGTCAGCGGATAGACCTGCACATTTGCTTTCGAATCTTTGATCAGGCGGCGGACCCCGGCCTCCATATTCACCCTCTCACTGTGTGAGAGATCTCCGAGAAACGCGCTCTTCTGAACCCTCTTCAAACCCTTCATTCTGAGAAAGCTAGCGACCTTATTCCTCAGCTCATCATCGGTAATATCGTAAATCACTAATGTAATCAATAGTCACCACCTTGATTTATACGGCTCATACCTGTGTATGCCTTGGAGATGAAGGACGAGCTTTCTTGCCTGTGAATTTATTAGTTCTGTGTGAGGCGGGTGGCTCTCCTTCATATATTTTATAATGTGCGACCATATGAATCTATGAGCCTCACCATCTTGACTCAACAGCTTTAAGATCACGCCCTTATTCGTCTTGGCCAATCCGATAAGCGGTCTATCCACCGATATAGGCCTGAACTCCTCCATCAGGTCCAATACCAGGGCGGGTCTTCCGCCCCTCTGTTTATGGAGGAAGCCATAGTATGGGTTCAGCCCTGCTAAAAAGATCGCCCTCCAAACTTCTTTTTTAAGGATCCCGTACCCGATGTTTAGTGCTGTGTTGAATGAGTCTAGCTCGCTCGGCGGTGGATTGCTCCTAGTGTATCTATGCCGGAAACCTAAATCTTCAGGGAGGATGTGAGAGACTCCTGACCAATATGCTTTAGCAGCATGCCCCTCAATAACCAACAACTCTTCCACACTTCCCGCCTGGCTCAACTCAGCGCCCCTCCTCAATATCTCCTCAGCCTTCTCATCCAGATGCTTAGAACTCCTTCCGCTCCCTCTAAATCTTCTAGAGTATTCAAGCAGAACCATCCTCTGATTATGAAGCTTCCCCTCCAGCATTCTCTTTGCGATGTTGAGAGATCCGCCACTTTCATGCAGCTTAATCTGGAGAGCCCAATTTTTCATAAGCGTGCCATATTTATACGGAATTATCCTACCGACCGGCCTCATACGGCGCATAAACACTAAGTCTATTCCGAAGGACATGGCCAGCATTATAGCTGAGGCGGATATAGATACGCCTTCACTTGCCACAATGATACTCTCTAGTTCGGCTGGTGACAAGTCCCACTTTACGTCCCGCCCTTCCCTTAAGACAAACCTGCCCTGCTTGACCCCCAGAAAAACACCATATCGGTCAATGAGGGCTGTTTTAGCTCCCATCCCTACACACGCTCAGGTATGGGCAATAGACGTCACAGGTCCCCGGTAGGCCCGGATCAAGGTCCAGCGTGGCCTTGCTCGCATATAGGTCTCTCTTCTCTACGAACTCAAGCCGCAATGGGTCATCTATCTTTACTATCCTCTCGTAGGTTTTGAAGGAACTTACATCAAAGTCGAAATCTACGTAGATGATAACTGCGTGGTTGACCGGTATCTTGTAAAGAGACTCGAATATAAGCGCGTATGCTGCTAACGCTATCTCCGAACTTCTATTCGGCTTTCTCGTCTTGAACTCTATGATCAGGGACGGCGGAACCAATGCGTCTATTCTAACAGCCCTACCTAGTCCTAGCAGTCTACCGTCTATGGGAAATTCGCAGATCCATGGAACTACCCTGCTGACTAAGCCGTCTATGCTTAAATATTTTGAGAGCTCGAGCAACCTGTCTAGTGAGGATGAATAAGTTAATGCGGCCCTTTTCCATAAGGCTTTGAATGCTTTTACGTAGTTGTCATTGTTGAGGTCTAGTACAACTGCAACATTCTCCATTTTTGCCAGCATCATTTCATAAAACTCAGCTCCGCTCCGTGGAACAGAGTTATAGAGGATTGACTTAGCAGTAGATGTGGTCAACGAGATAGCTCTATGGATAAAGGAGCCAAAGTTAAGTTTCTCGTTAACCTGTTCTCTGTGGCCCATCCGGTATCTAAGAAATGCAAGCCTGCCTGTTTCGCATGAGAAGCTTAAGTCTGAAACGTTTAATTGGATATTGTGTACCGGTAGAAGTGGCGGAGTATTCCAATTCCACCCTCTTAGCTCTTCACTCACTTCACATGGTATCTCCTGAATTAGCTTTGACACCCGTAATACATCGTCATAGCTGTAAAACGGCACATAAGGAATCGGATTTCAGGGGTTAATCTTTTTTATCTAGAAAACTAGGCACGATTTTTTCATAACTTTGCAAGCTCTTTTTGAGATTTTTGAATACAGGGATATAACAGGCATATCTGACATTTAGGGATATCACCCGCAGGCTCTCCTCCACGACCCCCATGCTCTTCAGTCTTGAAATAAGCCTGCTGATGTAACTTTGACTTACCCCTAGCTCCCTACAGATATCCCTTCTCCTGAGATGTCTCCTGTCGGCGAGGAGAGAGAGGATATCGAAGGCCTTCATAGAGGAGAGCTGAAATGGTGAAATAACCGGGATTTTCTCCCGAACCCTCGTGACCTCAACAACAAAAGTCAACTCATCTACCAGGCCTGGAAACCATGCTGAGAAGAGGGACATAATCACGGTTATTGCTCTAACACCCCCAGAGAGCTCGAAATACACATAAAAACCTCTTCTCTTAATCTCAATCAGTGTTTCTATTAATCTTCCGATGGCGCTTGAGGTGTCAGAGAGGTCAATCTCAAGCTCTATCAACTCTATATTTCTCCCGGTTGTCCTCAATACATTGATGTGATTCCTGATCTGAGTCCTAGCCTGCTCGCTTCTCAGCCTCGAAATATCGTCGAAGGTTCTAGGATATACGAGGGCCAATATGTCGCTCGATGAGAGGGACGTCGCTGAGATTATCTCCAATGTTGCAGTAGGGTCGAATCCCATATTGACGAAGACGGCCTTCCCGACCATCTACAGTCTACCGCCGTTTTTAAGGCCTTTTTCATGTTAATAAATACACTTTATTGATACTTGTCCAAACCCCGTAGCCCTTGACTTCCCTACACCCACGTATTGGGCGTAATCAAGGAGGGCCAAGATATGCCTTAGGGAGGGCGTATTTCTACTCTTTCTAAGGTCGAACAGCACCCATCCCGACACTCCTCTCACAAGCCTCTTCTCATCATATATGACCGTGACAGGCCTCAATTGGAAGTCCGCCTCCAATAGTGCATAATTCGAGTAATAAGTCAGGTAATAGGGGTTCTTGATATACATGTTCGGGTCGGAGTTGGTGTTCCAGTGCTCTACGAGTGAGCTGATGAGCAGTGATGGGACTGGGAAGAGTGCATATCTATTTGTCTTGCGCCCTATGAAACCCGGCAGCTGTAGCAGGGCCGGCGAGAGGAAGCTAAGCTTAACCGCGCTTGGCTTCTCGAAGCCAAATGAGTCATACTTCCTCACCTCAACTCTTACACTCTCGATAGCTATAGATGAGCCGAAAACATCGCCAATCACGGATTTTTCGAAGGAGATCAACTCGTCCAGGCTGAATTCCTCACCAGTTATCAGGCAACTGTTAAAAGAATAGTGGTCCCCGTCTCTGAGCATCAGTATTCGGTTCTCACCCTTCACTTTGATGAGAGGGCTCCCGTCATAGAAGAGGGGTGACACCGAGACGGGCTTAAAGGATGCTCTCATGCCTGATAATCTGCGGTAGACTTCTGACAATCTGTGCAGTATTAGCCTGCTCACCTTAGCGGAGAAGGGTGGGATTATGGCATTACCCGCCGCTACAAATGTGACGATAATTCTTATGACGTTCTTGTTACCCATGCTGAATTTACTCAAGTTTAGAATACTTTTAATCTTTATAACTTATCGGTTATTTAAAGGGAGAAAAGCCTCGCATCTTTTTTAGTTGGGCTGCAACTTCGTATAGAAGCTTTACAGGGAAAATTTTTAAACTTGTCTCCCGAATTAATAGATACATGAGTGAGGAGAAGTATATTCAGATCCCTAAGATGCTAGCGGTTTTAGCCCACGACGGCGATTACCACTACATCGATAGGCTGGGAAACTCTCATGCCAGGCCACTGGCCCTGTACTATCTCAGGGAAGCATTAAGAGACTTTAACGCTTTAAAGAGATCGCCACCAGACGATATGCACGGTGACGCAAAAAAGCTGATGCATGAGGTAAATGATGCTTTCCTTGAAGTTGAGATAGAGAATATAAAAAATCTCCAGAGCACGCAAGAGTTACGCGAGGTGTTATCGCTTATATGCGCAAAGGCCCTCGCCAAAACTTCTAGGTTCATAGAGGTGAGTGAAAAGGGGCAGAAGGTGGAGCAGGGGGAGGGTGAGTGAAAGCGTGAAAGACGTGTTCGTAAGTATCAGGGGTAGAGTATTGTTAAACTCGGAGGCCCTCAACATGACGGAGTCGGTGGGAAACTATGTTAAGCATAGACGTGTTCCGATGGTGGTAAGGGAAGATGACAGTACCTACGCAGTCTACTTTGTGCCAGCTATTTCAGGCGAGAGCATCGCCCATGGGCTCCAAAGAATAGTGTCCGAAAAATGTAAGGAGGCTACGTCGCCTCTACCGGTTTGCAAACTCTGTGAGAGAGGGATCTTTCTGAAAAGTAGCAATAACTCCGTATTCGAAGAATCGTTTGGTATCTCGCTAAAAAAAGAAGGGAAGGGTATCGACATTGAGGAGACCATAATTAGTAAATGTACAGTAGAAGATATTGGCGGGTTTCTATATGCGGAGGAAGATAACATCAAGAGGACTTCAAACTTTTTCACAGGCTACATGGTGCCTGCGCAGGAGTCTTTGAGAAATGCGGTCATTGAGCCACAGCTACATAGCCGATACGCGTTAGGCACAAAATTTGTTAGGGGCACAAAATCTGTTGAGGGGAGAAAAGAGAGTGGTCAGATGCTATACTATGTCGAGATCTCGTCGTCGCTCTTCACATTTAGCCTAGACATTGATACGAGATATATTGGCAAGCTTACATTCAATGTTGATAATGCTGGGCGCCAAGTGATAAGTGATGATGAAAGGAGGAGGCGGATAGAGGTCTTGTTTGATTCTGTGAGGACTCTGCTGGTTGAGAACGGGTTCGGGGCGAAGAAAACTAGGTTCCTTCCAATAGTTGACTGGGAGAGTATAGTGATAGCCGCCTCCGATAAGACATGGACCGTTCCAAGCCCCTTCACGGGAGATTATATTGAGAGAGCGAAGAAGAAGTTGGAGAAAATAAACTACAACACAGATACTTACATCTTTGAGGGCGGAAGCTTTGAGGCATTTGTGGCAGATGCGATGGACAAAATCAAGAGAAGAGTAGCCGGCTAGCAGATAGAACATAGGCCATGATCGGATTTCTCATAAACTTGGAATTTGTCTGGGGCTTCCAGTCTAAGATTGTGGGATATTCTAAAACATCACCCTCATTCACCTATCCGCCCCCTACCACTATCCTCGGAGCTATAGCGGAGCACGTAGCCAAAGAGAACATGCTGGGCGAGGGGAGCGCCAAGGAGATTATTTCAAAACTAAGCAGCAATCTACTGGCCATAGGAGTGAGACCAATAAACTGTTTATCGGTAAAATTCTCCGATATAAACAGGTTAATAGCAACTAAGATAACTGGAGGAGTACTCTATCCAAGCCCTACCAGCTTATCCGGCTCTTTCGATGCGCCGGCCACCGGAAAAACAATTCTCGCATCATTAGATAAAAACCCACCAACACTCAGGCTCTACCTAGTTTTTAAGAACAGCGATGTAGGGAAAATCGGAAACAAAGAGCTAATCATCGACGAATATGCTATGTGGAGCATTCATAGACTTGGCTCAAAAGAGAGCATCGTCTCTGTTGTAGATGTGGAAAAATTCAAGCCACAGAAATTGACCGGGGAAGTTACGACACAATTCTCATTTCCACTGACGAATGGAGTATCCGTGGTAGATCTGCTCCAACAGAAATGGTCGCAAGAGATACTAATCAGCCCCTTTAACTTATCCTCATACGATCCTCTCACACAATACTTACTTGGCCAGAGGACAGTAAAGTTTTATCTTCCAATCCTCGAGCCCTCGGCTAGAAGACCAGCATGCAAATTGAAGGTCTCCGGGAACATGTGTGGATATAAATATGGTGAGGAGGTTCTCATAGGGATTTGCCAGGCAGCGTAAATATTACGGTAGGCCTACCACTCAACGATACACTGACTAATCTGCTCATATACGAAGGACTGATATATTTAATGTCAAAAGTACCGGCTAAGGTAGAAACCGATAAAATAACAATACCAAGGGACGGTATCGCCAGAGTTTACAGCAAACTTGATGAAGAAATCATGAACGAAATTAATGTCAGTACTGTCGGCAGAAACGATAACGATTCTCTAAAAAGATTCCTAGATTGGCTGGGAATAAGTGGTAAGGAATTAAGGGAAAAGTTACAATCACTGAGCACTGATAATCGTCGGAGAAAGGGAGTATCTCAAATAAAGAACTATCGGGAACTCCTCTACATTCTTAACCGCAGCCACGAAAAACTTAGGTTCTCGGCAGACACTATTTTCATAGGGGCGGATATAGGGAAAAGGCGTATAACCATTGGGGATGTAAAAGGTGATAAAGGGATTACGTTACAGCTCATGAAATCAGAGCGCTACACAGGTTTAACTTCTACTGAGCATGAGTACACAACCAGCCAGCTTACTACCTATGTGTCCCCTGAAGTCCTGTTAGTTGCTATGCTGGGACTGTACTCATCTTTCGTCTGCAGAAATGCCAACACATACTATTTCTTATTTTTTTCACCTGTAGAGATGGGTGAAATGCTGTCCTCGATTAAGGATATTGATAAAATGGTTCTGATAAAGAACGGAATACGCGAAACGCTTGAAGAGGTTATAAGAAGGCAATTTATGGGGGAACTCATACTGGCCGAGATATATCTCAGCGCTAAGCTAGAAGCGGAATTAGCGGAGAACAACGTAAAAAGTATCTCTTTGCTGCTGTTAAGAATCAACCACGAGGGGCAGACATATAAGGTCTATGAGGCTATCCCCCTCACTATCTTCTCTCGAGAAGCTAGGGAACTGTACAGAGTTTTAGAAAAAATTATTGCACCAGGAAGTATCGTGCTCGATAGGCTGAGGAACAGTGATAATGTTGAGCATAGTAACTTGGTGTCTGCTATAATCGGCCTGTATAGGTTTGTGATCTTGGATGACAAATACGGGATATATCATGCGCTACGGGAGCTCCATAACGCTTACGTCAAGGTTAAGGGAGACAAAAAATTGGAGCAGCGTTACCTAGAGTTATTCAGGGATGTCGGAATCCTTGAAAGATTTCTATGAGAAGTTATGTAGAGCCCACGAGTATACAGATAAAAGACCTTATCTCACATTAGTTGTAGAGGAGCTGGATGGTTCGTGGAGTGATAAGAATGTTTTCATAATAGAAGCTCCGACTGGGTATGGGAAGTCAAGCATAACCGGGACACTCGCGCTGAAGGCCTACGAGGAAGGTGGGAAGCTGATCGTCTCTCTCCCAATGAGGACTCTGCTCGAGGACCAGTTTGACAAGATTATGAAATCCGTCTCCATTGCCGATGCTGTTATCGGCAAAAGGTACATGCACGAGCACTCATCACCATACTTGATCAAGCCCATAACCCTAACTACAATAGATACATTGTCCCTGACAATGTTTGGTCTGGCCCCCGAGGATTTAGACAGGGTGGTCAGGGGGTGGCGCGAGTCGACTGGAACAATCGAAGGCACTCTTGGGCATTATCTCTTCTCATGGTCTAACGTAATATTGTCAGACCTCGTGCTCGATGAGGTCCATCTTCTGAGCGACGAGACCAGGTCACTAACATATCTATTAACATTGCTGAAACACGCGATTGACAACGATCAGAAAGTTGTCTTGATGTCCGCCACAATGCCTCAGAAATTCAAAGACGTGCTGAGAAATACACTGTATAAACATGAGGACAAGATTAAGTGGTTTGAGTTTGACCCGCAAGTCGACGAAAAGTTTCTACAAAACAGGCTTAATAAAGAGTATGGAATCAAACTAAAACACTTATCAAAGAAGGATAAGTGGTGGGAGGAGATCAGGAGCTGGATTAGGGAGGAGTGGGACGTAGGCTATACCCGGGTGCTCACAATCTTCAACACGGTACATGAGGCAATAACATTCTATGACCAGGTGAGGAATGATTTTAAGAACGTGCTGCTGATACATTCCCGTTTCACCGAGTCTGACAAGAAGGAGAAGTATGAGATGCTGAAAATGCTGCGAAAGGAGCGGAAGCAGGAATATGTCATAGTTGGGACACAGTCAGTCGAGGCGGGACTAGACATCTCGTCAAACCTCTTGATAACCGATCTGGCCCCGGCTCACACACTCGTCCAACGCTTCGGTAGGTTTCTTAGATATGAAGAGGAGAGAGAAGGGATGGCCTATATCTGGATTAGCGACGATGTCTCCGGAGATAGATACAAGGTCTATGACAGAAAGCTGTGCGATGCGACGTTCGAATACATAAAGTCTGGATACGCTGAGTTGAACCTCCACATCCCCGGTGTCCCGGATGGCGCCACCTGTGGAAGAACCCGCGGCTATACGGAGTTGATCAACAGCGTGTACGACCTATTAGAGGCTGAGGTAATGGAGAGAGAGATGGATGAGATGTTGAGAGTCTTCACAGACTTGCATGACGTGTCTAAACCCGTGAATATTTTCTTCAAGTATGGAGGCAGCTTCATAAGGGAATCCCCCTTAATACCTGTCCAAGTTGAGGGCATCTCAGAACCCATCTCCATCAATTTTCACATATTCATAGAGTTGTGGAAGTCTGGTAGCGTGAAGGAACTGGTAAAGGAGGGTGAGAGTGGCTTGGTTAGGGAGCGGTTAGACGCTGGTAGAATAAATTTGTACAACGCGGAAGATATTGTCAAGTTTATCTATAAGAGAGGAATTAGGTCTTTTATTATCGACGGAGAATACAGCAGTAAATTGGGACTGAGAGTAAGAGGCGCGGCGGAATGATATCGGATGACATCCTGAGCTATTACAAGTGTACGAGTGATGGACAGGAGGTAAAGGAGTCTCTGAGAGACCATATCAGGAATGGTATCGACTTAATCGAGGACCTTGATAGCAGCCGTATAAGCAAGTTCGTAGCCAGTAAGCTTCGAGTAGCGGACTTCAAGGGTCTTGTCAGGCAGGCAATAATTTTTCACGATGCCGGAAAGGCGTTTTACCAGACAAAGGACAACATGAAGGAAGAGAAGGAAAGTGGAGGTAAATATCTGTCGTTTATAGGGCACGAGTCTATATCAGCCTACATAGCGGAGCATTTCATCAAGGAAAGGAAGGGATATGTGCCTGACCACTACTCCATAGTAGTCGCTATCCTCTTCCATCACCATGCGATGGGAGTGGAGAGAAGGAGGAAAGAAGCGCTTTCTAGGCTGAGAAAAACAGGTCAGGCCGAATTCGAGGCTGCGAAGAGGAGGTTGAGGGAGGTTCTCGTACAGTTTGTAGAAGATGAGGACAAGGAGGTACTTAAGAAGTGTCTGGACAAACTGAGTATTGGGGACATAAACAACTGGGCCCTCCAGTCAATTGAGAATGAAATCTATGAAAGAATGATACTTCGGCGTGATCCGCGGTTCAGGAAGCTATCCTTCACCGTCCTTAACTGTCTTCTATCTTGCGACTACATATCAGCAGGGGCCCGCGGCATCAGCAGGTCTGGATTCTCACAGGCAATATCAAGCTTTTACCGACTCTGGATGATGAAAACACAGACCTAACACATACACATGACATATGCTACCTCGGCATACCGGAACTTCAGCGAGATTGGAGAGAAAATTCATTTCTCTCCTCCAGCTCGCTAGGGCAAGACGAGCGTCGCGAGCAGGAGGGAGAACTCGTCAGTAGGGGGGTGAATATCCGGGAGGGCCGGTTAAGCGTGGGCTGAGCTGCCGGGTCTAAGTTCTTCTTCAATCCTGTATAGGTTTAACTTTTTCGGGGCCTCTCTTCAGAGTTGAGCCTGATGTGGACGTGGCATAGAATCATTATCGGCGATAGTAGGTATATGCGAGAGGTAGAGGACGAGAGTGTACATTTGGTGGTCACGTCTCCCCCATATCCTATGATTGAGATCTGGGACCCTCTCTTTCGGGGGCTTGGGTGTAGGGATTATGATGAGATGCATGAGTATCTTGCGGAGGTGTGGAGGGAGTGTTATAGGGTCCTCGTGGATGGCGGGATTGCGTGCATTAACATTGGCGACGCTGCGAGGACTGTTGACGGCGAGTTTAAGATATATCCGAACCACGCGAGGGTGATTGAGAACTGCGAGAGGATAGGCTTCAAGACGCTGCCCTACATACTGTGGAAGAAGCCGACGACGAAGCCTAAGTATAAGGGGAAGGGTGTCTTCCTTGGCTCTGGATTCCTTCCGCCAAACGCCTATGTTACCCTCGACTGCGAATTCATACTAATATTCAGGAAAAATGGGCTGAGAAGGTTCAAGCCGCGGGACAGACTGCGATACGCGAGCAGATTCACGAAGCAAGAGAGGGACAGCTGGTTCACCCAGATATGGACAGATACCGGGGCGAGGCAGAGTATTGGGATGGTTGAGAGGAGGGCAGCAGCCTTTCCAGAGTCAATCCCATACAAGCTCATAAGAATGTTCTCGATAATAGGTGACACAGTCCTCGACCCATTCCTCGGCACAGGAACAACAACAAAAGTCGCACTGAGCCTTAACAGGAACAGCATAGGCTACGAGATAGACAAAGGCCTCCTCAGAATCATCAAGAAAAAAATAGAATTACCCGAGAAGATGAAGCGGCAATCACTGTTTAAGGTCGAGGTAATAGTCCGTGAAGACGCTGGAGGAAGCGAAGTGGCTCGTGGTAGCTCGTTTACGTAAAACTGGTATCTGAAAAAAGTTAATATTTGTGGTGACGCCATATCTAGGCAAGATGGGTAAGGCAATTTTTAGCCCGCTATCATTACTCCTTCTTCTCAGCCTCGTCTCCAGCGTTTCCTATGCATCCTACACGGGCGAGGACTCCTTTATCCTCTACAGCTATTCCGTTGACACAGGTGAGAAGACTGTCTCGGGCTTTTTGAGGGAGGAGGTGGTGAGTGATTATGGTAACGGGACTATCAGGCTTAGGCTAGAGGTCACGTTCAACGACGGTGTCGCGACCCTTGAGCTGAAAACCCCTGCAAGCGCCTTCACAGTTCCCCGAATCGGCAGGATCCCCGAGGGGCAGCTCACATACAGCAACTCAAACTTCTCGTTCTCCATAAGCACTAGCAGGGTTGAGACTTCTCAGGTCTCTGTGGGTGGTCGAAGCTACCTCGTGCACGTTTTCAGTGTCTCGGGACTCGCCACCTACAGGGGTCCAGGACATAGTGGGGATAATGCGCAGCCACTTCAAACACAGTTTTCAGGTCGGCTGGCCCTCATCAACGGCTCGGGCGTAATCTATAGTGTTGAGGGCCAAGTCACGATAGATGATAGAGAAACAATGAAGTTTAGAGCCACACTTCTGGACACAAACATCGACCTACAAGCGATACCCGCCTCCAGCAACACTTTACCCCTCCCCTCCCAAGTCACGGAAATAGCCTCTATTGTAGGCGGCCTGTCAGGTGGAAATCTCGGACAGCAGCCCCGGGAATCACTTCGGGTCGGGCAGGGAGCGCCCAGTGGGGCGGGTGGCGACGAGTACTCTATAAGGGCCGTCACGGTTGTAGTGCTTGGTCTCGCAGCACTAGCGTCAGTCGCGGTTATTCCGTTGAGACGCGTGAAGAGCCCGGCTCCGGAGGCCTCAGAGAGGAAACCCCACTACGTTTAGCGCTGAAGCCGGTGCAAAGAGTTGTCAGAAGCCTTCATCGAGGTTAACCAGCTCGTAAAAAGATATGGAGATGGAGGAACGGTAGGCCCAATATCGCTTACGTCTCCCCGAGGAGTCATATATGGCCTAGTTGGACCCAATGGCTCGGGAAAGACGACCACGATAAGATGCATGCTGGGGCTTCAAAAGCCTTCTGGAGGGGAGGTCAGAGTCGCCGGCCTTGACCCGGCAACAGAGGCAAAAGAGCTGATGGAGATAACAGGGTACTCACAGGAACTTCCCTCATTTCCACCATTTCTCACAGCTAGAAGTATACTCGAGATAACGGGGAAGCTTAAGGGTTTATCCGGGGCGGACCTACGCCGGGAGATAGCTAGAGTTCTAGACCTCTCAGGCCTAGTCTCCCACGCAGATAGGAGGACTGGAAGCTACAGCAAGGGGATGCTCCAGAGGCTTGCAGTGGCGCAGGCGATTATGGGCGACCCCGAGCTACTCATCCTAGACGAGCCTATGCTAGGCGTAGACCCCGCAGCCCGGGTCCAGATGCGCGAGTTATTCATGGAGCTGAGGAAAGGCGGGAAAACAATCCTGTTCTCCTCGCACGAGCTCTACGAGCTTGAGCGCGTCGCGGATTTGGTCGGCATGATTTATCAGGGTAGGGTCATGGTGGAGGGGCGTGTTGAGGAGCTTCTCTCCCGGAGGAGCCGCGGCTTGATGGTCGAGGCCGAGGTCCTCAGGCCGGGCCAGGTGTCACCTGCACTTTTGCAGTCGCTTGACGGGGTTAAGGGGGTCGAGATGGACGGCTCAATAATCCGGGTCGAGTTCGCTGAGGGGGTGGATGGGCGTGAATCGCTCTCCCAGGTCCTCGTCGAGGCGGGCGCAGGCCTAATCAGCCTGAGGACCGTGAACCTGACGCTCGAGGAGCTCTTCATGGAGATGGTGAGAAGCGCTGTCAAGCATTAATATAATATCTATCCTGACGCTCTACGAGTTGAGGAGGGCGGTTGCCAGGAAGAGGATACTCCTCCTCATAGCACTTATCTTCCTGACAGAGGCGGCGCTCTACCTCATACTCACGCTACTACCGGCCAACTTCATCCAGCCCTTCAAGGCTTATGCCTGGATTATCGGCATCATCGTCCCCTCGACAGTCCTAATACACATCCTCGCACTGACCATCGGTGCCTCAACCTTCTCCGAGGAGTACGAGATGGGGACAGCAGACTTCTGGCTCACACGCCCCATGAGAAGGGCGGAATACTTCGCGGGCAAGGTCGCCGGAGGCCTCGCCTTCACCGCCCTGATAGTCCTGACTTACAGCATATTGAGCCTCCTGCTCTCTTGGTGGGTCTTCGGGCCACAGTCGAGGCTCGACCTATACTTGGAGGCGATCCTCACCTCCATATTCTCCACAATCACCTTCCTCACGCTGGGGCTGGCAGCCGGAGAGCTGCTCAGGAGAAGTATGCTCGCAACCATATTCGGGGCCGCGGCGTTCTTCGCCTCACTAATCGTGGAGACATACCTCGGAGTCGTAGGAGCGCTAACTGGTGATCAGTCACTTACAGGGCTGACAGTCTATCTACCCTCATGGGCCGCCTCCCGCCTCACCACAACAATAATCTCAAACGGTTTAGGAGCGCAGGCCTTCATACCCCTGCCCCCGATAGCGACGCAGGCCGCGGACCTCGGGACGGCGTTCCTCAACATTGCACTATACTCCACTTCATTTCTAGCGCTCACATTAGCGAGGCTCACATTCACGGACGTAACGAGAAGAGCCACGTAGACCGGCCGGAGGCGCCATGGTCTCGTATAGCCTCATGTCAGCACAGGAATACATAATTCTTAATCTTGAGGTTTAGCTGGCGTAGCGATTGGGGACATGAGGGTTCTGATGGTTGGGAGGAGGCCGTCGATAGCACTTGACGACTTACGCCGATACTGGGGTGAGATAGAATTCTCGCCGGGGTCAATCATCCCCAAGCCTAGGAGATACGACCTGGTCATAGCGCAGGAGCCCACTCTGAGGATAGGTGTTCCGGCACTGATGCAGGCCAAGCTCTCTAGGGGCATTTTGATATGCGAAGTGCACAGCAACTATCTCCAAGCAGGTTTTCTCCCTAGGAGAGACCTCGTGGCGGCTAAACTCGTGTTGAGGTCCGCGGAACATGTGAGAGCGGTCAGTAAGCAGATAGCAGGTGTCTTAAAGAATTGGAATGTTAAAAACATCTTAACCATCCCGTCGATATACATTAAGCTCAACCTGTTCAGGCCCTTGTCGTCGCATCAAGTCAGGGGTCCGGTGGTTGTGTCAGTATCGCGCCTGGTTCCTCAAAAGGGTATCAGGCTTCTTCTGGACTCTGTGCCCTATTTGGTCAAGAATTTCCCGGGTGTGGAGGTTAGGATTGTCGGTGAGGGGCCTGAGAGGAGAAGCTTGGAACTGTATGCGGAGCGGCTGGGAGTCATGGGGAGGGTCAGGTTTCACGGCTGGGTGACGCAGGATGAGCTGGTCAAGCATTATAACGAGGCGGCGGTGTTTGTCTGCACTTCGCTTCACGAGGGAGGGCCGCGAACCATATTCGAAGCCGCCGCATGCCATACACCCTTCGTCTCAACAGCCGTGGGCCTTGTACCCGAAGTCTATCGGCATGGCCGCGAAGGCTTCATCCTGCAGCGTAGAGACGCTGAGCGGTTAGCTGAGTACGTCTCCATCCTTCTAAGCGACCCTGCGCTGCGCGAGGAGATGGGTAGGCGTGGGAGAGAGGTTGTGGAGAGAGAGTTCGAGTGGGAAGGGGCTGTTAGGAGATATGCCGAGGCCTACCTCAGGCTGCTGGGCGGGTAGGACCACTTATGATGCGGTCTCCCGCAACAGGGCTGCAATCTGGGGGATGACGACCTCGTGGCTAAACTCCTCAACAATCTTCCTCCTGGCTCTCCGACCGAGGCTGCGGGCGAACCTCTCGTCTCCGAGAAGCGTCTTGATGGCCTCTGCCAGCCCCTCGATGTCCAGCCTCTTCACGAGAATCCCGGTCTCACCGTCTATAACCGCCTCGGGGATTCCCGACACGCTGGTTGCCACGACAGGCGCCTCGCAGGCCATCGCCTCCAGCATGGCCCTGGGGATACCCTCTCCGCCTCTCGATGGGTAGGGGAAGACGGCCGCGTTGGCCATGTATCGCGGAACCTCCTCGTTAGGTATAGGCCCCGGGAAGAACACCCTGTCCATTAGGCCGAGCTCCACGCACTTCCTCCTCAGATAACTGAGGTAGCCCCTCTCTCCAGTCCCCGCAATCCAGAGCTCGGAATCCCTTACAGCACCAGCCACCCTAGCGAACGCGTATATCAGGTCCTCGACACCCTTCCCCTCATTTATTCTCCCAACCCAGAAAATCCTCCGCGCATCGCGCCCGCGCCACTGCTCGGGAGGCGGGAGACTAGGCCTAAACCTGTCGACCCTTACCGAATTGTGTATAATCCGTAGCCTGCTCTCGTCTAGCTTAGGGATGAAGTATCTGACTTCGGGGAGCATATATCGAGAATAGAGGGTGACTCTGGTCGCCGCATAGGCCGCCCGCCTTAGAATCCACCTGAACAGCGCCTTCTTGACGCTGGGCCTCTCGTATGGCTTCCCGAAGAGCCACGTCCCACCTATCGTCAGGACCGAGGGGAGGCCACTTATCCTGCTGGCCAGCCACAGGGCGGCCAGCTCGGGCGGGCTGAAGGTCCTCACATATACGGCGTCGATGTTGTTGAGTTTCAGGAGTGGGGGGAGTGCATAGTTTAGTATCTTTAATGCGCCATAGATTTTTGGAATTTTTATCTTGGGTGTTTTAAGTATTGTGAGATTCGGAGGAAGATCTGGTGGGATGTATTCTACTGTGTCGGTTACTACTGTTATTTGGTCGAGATGCCTAGCTAGCGCTATATATTCCTCCAAATATTGAGCGTGGAGTGAGGCTGCTTTCAGCCCGCTAACCTTGCCTATAAAAGTCAGCACGGATACCATCATTTTGTCTATGCCATATTGTCCATAGGGGTACTTATTTGGTTTGAGGTGATCCAGTCTGGTCTAATGTTATATTTGTGGCTGTTTCATAGCTTATGTGGTGAGAGTCAAGGCAGTATAATCCCATTGCAGACATTGCTAGCTACGAACAGCAAGTAGAGTAGGTCTTTGTAAAGCTACATGACAGAGCTAGGAAACACACCGGGTTTTTTTATTTTATTCGCTAATCGGCGAAGAGATCAAAATGAATCTAATATAGACGGCACACCTCACCCGCTTTCTTATAAAGCTATAGTATAAATTATTGGAGATAAAAGTGAAGGACAGCGTCAATGTATAGATTGGGTGTTATGGTGCATGATATAGAGTTATCAAAAGGAGCATACATCTTATGGTCCTTAGCCAAGGAAATAAAGAGATTAGATCAGTCATTCTCACCCCATTTAATCGGCTACCATGAAATGGTTCTGCATTGTCAGAGCACTAAAACAATATATCAGAAGATTTATCCAATATTATACACCTTCTTCTTTGGAGGAAAAGGTCGCCGCTTAGTGCATCTATACGAACCCATTAGAGCAACAAAATACGTAGCACGAAATTTTGATGCAATATTAGCAAGCGCAACTGCACTAGAGTGGAAAGGCATCGCTACACTTGTAAAAAGAGGATATCCAACTATATTATGGGATATTGACTCGCCAAATATCGACTATGGGAAATATCGAAGCATCGTTGCCAATAAAAATGTACTCTTATTCTGTTACAGCCAGGGGGGGTGAAGATATGGCGTGAATATGGTGTAGAACCAATCCCCCTCCCACTCGGAGCGGATACTTCCATCTTTTATCCCCTAGGAAAAAGCGACGCAACGATAGATATTCTCTTTACCGGACGATTTTTGAAAGACAGGATCCAAGGATACCAAACATTTCTGTATCCATTAATAAAAAGATTTAAGAAATCCGTGGTACTGGCGGGTTCTGGATGGGAAAAAGTCCATGCGGCGCGTGAAGCCTATGTTCTACCAAATTCACATTATTCTAGGCTTAATAAACTGTACAATTCTGCAAAGGTCTGTCTAAACATTCATAGAGATCAATCAAGAACGTGCTTTGGCGCGATCAATTTAAGGACATTCGAAATTCTCGCTGCAAGAAGGTTACAGATAGTAGATCATGTAAAAGGGATTGATTCCTTTTTTATAAACCGGCAAGAATTAATAGTTGTTGAAGACACATCAGAAATAATTGAGTGGGTAGAAAGAGTCTTATACGATCAAAAGGAAGCCGCAAGAATTGCTAATTCAGGATATAGGCGCATTAATAGCGAACACACAATCCGACACAGAGCCAAGTCTGTGATAAACATTTTGCGTGATTTTATGCAACATTAGAAAAGACAGGAGTTAATTTTAGGTGCGTTGTAATATACAATGTGCTATTGTGGGTACAACGTGTAGGTTAGGATTAATCCACCTCTTTAAATAGTCCTACGTAGCGGTTGATCATGTGGTTTCACTCAGACCCCTCGCGTACTCTACATCTTTAATGCTGCATTAACGGGATAATTCCTCATCTTCTAAGAGCCTAATAACTGCCTCGTCCATAGCCTTCGCATTTATTGGTGTTATAATCCCGGCTCCAGACTCTTTGATGGGGAATGATTCGTCGACGTCGGTTGCGACAACAGGCCTCCCCGCCGCCATATACTCCAAAAGCTTG
>Ga0209289_100157_pt1 | contig 41708 bp, 40 predicted proteins | sample GXS110809BmetaG_FD_184121 | JGI IMG/M metagenome (GOLD analysis project Ga0209289, IMG submission 184121) | Hot spring microbial communities from Gongxiaoshe hot spring, China to study Microbial Dark Matter (Phase II) - GXS 110809B (SPAdes)... ...
AAACCACCCTTTTCAATTTCTTTTTCAAATTCATCATTAAATTTTTGATAAATATAATCAACCTCGTCATAGCTTTTAAATAAGAACGGTGAGTCAAGAACACGAAGATTTGGAGCTATTTCTCCAATTCCAACTCCTGTAAATCCACCAGCGTGATATTGTCCTATGCGGATCTTCTTTAACACATCAATTTCATCTCCAGCTACGCCACCGGCATAAATTTTGAACCCAAGCCTTCCGTTGCTTTCTTTTCTTATTTGAGCGTCGTATTCACGCAGGACATTTATCCAAGTGCTTCCTTCAGGTGCGATTGTTGCAACTTTTATTAAGTATTCTTGCGCTACGGCAAAGTTCAAAAGAAAAAAGAAAAGCAGGAGTTTTCGCATATTTTTACCTCTTTTGTTTAAAATAGTTCATCAATCATCCCTTTAAATTTTTCTGCTTTCTTTTTTGCAATGATGTTTAAAAGCTCTGCATCTTTTAAAAGATGCGGTGGTGATTCAATTACATGGTTTAAAAGTTTTTCAAAAAGTTCCTTGTCCTGTATTTGAACAGCGTAGTATCTTGCATAAAAAACATAGGGGAGAAGATATTTGCCTTCTGAAATTTTTATACATCTCTCAAAATACTCTTTCCCTTTTTCAGGATCACCACCAAACATTTTGGGTCTTGCAGATAATAAAACGCCAAGGAACATATTCCCAGAACCATAGAAGTAATTTTCATCAAGTTGGATTGAGCGTTTAACCATTGCTTCAATTTTGGGAATTTGGGCAATTGCATCTGGGTCATCTCTGGATAGATTAACATAGCTTCCCCATGCCATTGCAGTCCAAAATAAAATTGGCACATCTTTTTTTGTGAATGAGCTTTTTAAGAGATTTTCAAATTTTTCAAATTCGCTATCAAGAGTTTTTGAAAATTTTTTATTTTTAGTTTTTAGAAAATTTATCCCGTAATCAAAAGCTCTTTTATAAAGAAATTTTGCCCTTTGTGGGTCTTCATCTTCAACAAATCCCAGCGCATATCCTGTGTAGCCCTGGACAAGCAGGGTAACAATTTTTTCGTTGAGTGAATCAGCGTTATAAAGGGCTTCAAGTAATTTAAGGTTTGCGGGTATGCTTGAGCTTGCCATCACATAATCGGTTTCGCTAAATATCGCCTTTACACCGGCATCAAATATATCCGACGCATATCTTATAGCCATCTTTTGAACGCTACACGCATTGAATAAAAAAACAAGGGTTAACAGAATTTTAACTTTGGTGTTAAGTTTTAACATAAAGCAGTTCATTTTTATTTTGTAAAAATTTAATCAAGATGCTTTATAAAATCAAAAAATAAGAAAAGATTGTTTTTCGGGGTGAGATAACAAATCAAGGCTTTCCAAGGCTCTTGACAAATTGATTAAAATTCATTATCTTCAATCAGAAACCTAAAATAAACAGGAGAACCTATGGGAAGGAAGGTTTTTTACATTGATACGGAGAATTTGAGTTTTAATGAGGTAAGAAACATTCAATTAAAATTTTTATTGATGATCTTTCTTATTGTCATTTTCAGTTTAGGTTTCCTTTTTGTTTTAAATTATTTTACAGGTGATATTCTTGGTTTTGGGAAGGCGAGGGCTGAGAAGTTACAGCGTGAGAATAATCTTCTAAAAGAACAATTAAAGGTTTTAAGGGAAAAGTTTCAGCAAATTGAAAGCATGGTTGCGAAGTTGCTTGAGCAAGATAGGGAATTGCGCCTTGCGGTGGATTTAAAACCAATTGATGAAGACATAAAGAAAGTCGGTGTTGGTAGCGTTGAAGAAAAGTATGAATTCAATCTTTCGGATGAAGAAGCGGAAAAGTTGCTTGCTGAATCATTTGCAAAACTTAGTAAACTTGAGAGGGAAGTTAGATTGCAACAGAAAAGTTATGAGGAAATTTACAGACAATATAAAATTAATCAGGAAAAATTCAGGCATATTCCAGCAATTTTACCTTTAAAGGGGGGATTAACTTCAAAATTTGGTTACAGAAAGCATCCGATCCTTGGGGTATGGGCAATGCATGAAGGGGTTGATCTTGTCGTTGATGTAGGGACACCTGTTTATGCAACTGGAGATGGCGTTATAAGCTATGTTGGATATAGGGGAAGGTATGGGTTGCTCGTTGAGATTGACCACGGATTCGGTTATGTAACTATTTATGCACATCTTTCAAAGGCTTTCGTTAGAGAGGGGCAAAAAGTGAAGCGTGGGGATAGGATAGCTTTAAGCGGTGCTACAGGGCTTGTAACGGCTCCACATTTGCATTATGAGGTTTGGAAGGATGGAATTCCACAGAATCCATTAAATTATTTCTTTGAAGAGGTTGATCCAGCGGAGTATAAAAAACTTGTTCAGGAGCAAAATAACAAAACTAATGGAGGTTGATAGGAATATGTTGTGGACGCCTGAATTAATTCGCTATCTTGAAGGTGCGCCATGGCCTGCAACAAAGCAGGAGCTAATTGAATATGCCAAGAGAATTGGAGCTCCACCTGAAGTAATCCAAAACCTTGAGGAACTTGAAGATTCAGATGAAGAATATAACGGAATTGAAGATATTTGGCCTGATTATTCACCTGAAGATGAGGACGACTATCTCTACGGTGAGGAAGATGAATATTAACTCTTTCACCCGTCCCGACACTTATATCTTGGGGCGGGTTTTTCATCTTTTAATTAATTTAGGTAAAGATGAGAAAGTTAATTTTTGTTCTTTTAAGTATCTTGATTACGGTTCTCGGGGCACAGGAGCAAAATTTTGAATTAAAAAAGATTAGATTTAAAGGGAATAGAACTTTATCTGAAAAAGAGTTATATTCAGTTCTCGTTTCAAAGGAGAGCCCATCCAAATTTTGGCAAATACTTTACAAGATAAACAATCGGCTCGGGGATAAACCGCAATACCTTGAAAGGGCCAAAGTCATAAACGATATAACAAACTTGCAAAATTACTATTTTGACAACGGTTTTTTTGATGTTAAAATTGACACCTTGATTGATTATGATTATGAAAAAGAAACGGCAAACTTAACATTTTTGATCAATGAGGGACAACCTTATGTTAATGATAAAATTGACTTCATCGGATTTGATGAACTTCCCGACTCTTTAAAAAAAATTATTTTTGACTTTTCGTTTCTCAAATCTGGAAATAGATACAGAAGAATGGATGTTGAAGCAGAGGTTCAGAGAATTTTGAATATACTTTACGATAATGGTTATCCAAATGCTTATGTTGATAGGTCAAGGATTCGTATTTTAGTTGATTCAACAAAAAAACTTGTTTCTGTTTTTGTCCCCTTCAATGCGGATGGAAGATTTTTGATAAGGGGGATAAAGATTTTTTTTGAAGAGGCAAGTAAAATGAAAATATCTGATGATTTGATAAGGCGTGAGATTGAATTTAAAAGTGGGGAATTTTACAACCGAAGTTTGATTTTAAAAAGTGAGACGAATTTATTTGAAACTGGTTTATTTGAGGGAGTTAAAATTAACATTTGGCAGGTTGAAGAAAAGGACACGATAAATTTTGCGGATATCGGAGTTTCGGTTGTCCCAAGAAATAAGCAGGACATTGCTCCATCTATTTACTTCAGTGATGAAAGAAATGCTTTTAATGTTGGTATCTCGCTTGATTATCAAAATAGAAATTTTCTTGGAGGAGGAAGAAATCTTTCATCAAGTATAAGATTTCAGATTCAAAGTTTAAACTTTAAAAAATTGCCAACGCTTACAGATACGACGAGCGCAGGTTTAATTGAGATGAACTTAAAGTTGAATCAGCCCTATCTTCTTGGGCGCAAAATTCCTGGGGAGATTAGTTTATCTTTGATGATTGACAAACAGAAAAGTTATCTTTTAAACATCACGCGAAATAGACTCAGGTTCGTTTACAGACCAAATGGAATTTATTCTGGATTTTTAGATTGGGATATTGAAAGCGTAGACATAAGGTTTCAGAAGTCAATTGACATAACCCTTGCTAAGCTTTATCAGAAGCAGTTAAACTCTATTTTAAGTTTCACAATGCAAATTGATAAAACCGATGATTTAATTTATCCACGATCTGGGTATTCACATACTATTTCAATTGAAGAGGGCGGGATAGTTCCATATTTGCTTGGTCGGATGGGGATAAAAGTTTTACCTTTCTCGCAATATTATAAATTTGGGTGGCTTTATAGACGATTTTTCAACTTGAATAATTCAGTTTTTGCGTTTAAATTTAAATTAGGTATATCAAATGAATTTTTTATTAAGTCAGCAAGGAAGTTTGAGTTGCAACCTATACCGGTAAACAGAAGATTTTTCGCTGGTGGAAGCGCAAGCGTGCGTGGATGGAGAGTAAGAGAACTCGGGAATGTCCCTGACCCATCTCTTGGTGGGAATGCACTCATAGAAATGAATTTTGAGAATAGAATAATTTTTTGGAAAAATTTCGGCGGTGTGTTCTTTGTTGATTTTGGAAATTTGTGGGATGATATTAGATATGTTAAATTGAATCAATTTGCTGTGGCTGGTGGATTTGGGTTAAGATATATTGCATTCTTTGGAGGTTTTCGGCTTGACTTCGGTTTTAAAGTTTATGATCCAGGTTCAAATACCAAGGTTATCTTCAAAAAAACGGGCAAACAGATTTTAAAAGACATGGTGTTTCACTTTGGAGTAGGTCAAACTTTCTAAGAAAAAATTTAAAAACCTGATGGCTTGGTCAAATGTAATTGGTCAAGATAGAGTAAAACAGATTTTAATCAATGCGATTTTAAATGGGAGAGTAGCACATGCATATTTATTTTATGGACCTGAGGGGGTTGGGAAAGATGCGATGGCGATTGAATTTGCCAAAGCATTAAATTGCGAGCGTAAAAAGGCGGAAGCGTGCGATGAATGTAAAACTTGCAAGGGGATTTCGGAGTTTTCACATCCAAATGTGAAGTTGATTTTTAAATTACCCCTTGGGAAAAATGAAACGAAAGAGGATTCACCACTTGAAAAACTTGATGAGGCTGAAATAAAAATCATACAGGAGCAAGTAAGGCTTAAATCCCAAAATCCCTATCACAAGATTAACATCCCACGAGCCAACAGCATAAAGATTAATAGCATTAGGGAAATTAAGATGGAAGTTTCGCATAGCACATTTATTCCAGGGTGGCGTGTGATAATTGTTTCCGAAGCTGATGCGATGACCGAACAAGCGGCGAACGCTTTCCTTAAAACGCTTGAAGAACCAACACCAAGGACAGTGATAATTTTAACCACGGCAAATAAAGATAAACTTCTCCCAACGATCTTGTCAAGATGTCAACTTGTTAGATTTTCCTATCTCTCCGATGATGAAATAGCCAAAGCGCTTGTTGAAAGATATGAATTGAGCGAAGCGAGGGCGCGTCTCATAGCACGACTTGCAAATGGAAGCTTTGGTAAAGCAATTGAACTCCTTGATGTAACGATCAAAGATAAAAGAATAAAACCTGTTGATTTTCTTGCAACGATTGCGTCTGGGAGGATTGTTAAGTTGCTGATTGAAATTGAAAAAATTGTCACCGATTATGAAAGGGGCGAGATTGAAAATTTTCTCAATATAATTCTTACCTGGTTCAGGGATGCGATGATGCTTAAAATTGGGATGGAGGATAAGATTATAAATGTTGATATGATTGAAAGATTAAGGAAATTTGTTGCAAATTATGGTGAGTTTGAATACCAAAGAGCGATTTCACTTGTTGAAAAAGCAATTTCACAGGTTGATAAAAATGTTCAGTTGAATTTGATCTTGATAAATCTTTCAATTGAGCTTTCTGAATTAATGAACAAAGCTTATCAAAAAACAAAACAAATTGGCATACTTCAATGAACAGGCAAATAGATTCACCATTCTGGCTTGATGAAAGCTGGGAATCATTTGGAAGTGGTTGGGAGCAACTGGATAAAACATTTATTGCGGGGATTGAAGCTGAATCTTCTGAAATTGAAGAAGCTAAACTTCCCTGTGAATCTTGCTTTAAAAAACCTTTTGATCCAGAGCTTGCAAAAATTGAGCACACACTGAACCTTGTTGAAGTTGAATTTAAAAGCATGCGCCGTGACTTTTTTATAAATGATCAAAATCTTGAACTTAAACCAGGAGATTATGTCCTCGTTGAGGCAATTCGTGGCGTTGACCTTGGTCGTGTTCATTTAGCAGGGGAAAAAGTTCACCAAAAGCGAAACTTTTTAGGCGTAGTTGGACAGGTGATGAGAAAAGTTATACGAGTTGCAAATGAAGAAGATTTGAAAAAATTGATGAAAAACAGAGAAGACGAAGTTAAGGCATACTATATTTTCAAGGAAAGGGTAAAACTTTTCAATCTTGAAATGAAGTTAATTGATGTTGAATATCAATTTGATAGAAATCGCCTTACATTTTATTTTACAGCAAATGGGAGGGTTGATTTTAGGGCTTTCGTTCGTGATCTGGCTAAAATTTTCAAAACAAGGATTGAACTTTGGCAAATTGGCGTCAGAGATGAAGCAAGAAAAATAGGCGGGATTGGAAGCTGTGGGAGAACTTTGTGTTGTAACACATGGCTTGAAAAATTCAACAAAGTTACTCTTGTTCATGCGAAGTTTCAAAATCTTCCTTTAAATCCGATAAAGTTATCGGGACAATGTGGAAGGTTGAAATGCTGTCTTTTGTTTGAAATGCAGACATATCTTGAAGCGTTGAAAAATTTCCCGCCAATTGATTACGAGATACAAACTGAAAAAGGCATTGGTAAAATTGAAAAGTTTGATATCTTCAAAAACTATGTTTATGTGCATTATGGGAGTGATCTTTGGGAGAGGTATACGCTTGATGAGATAAAGAAATTTATCCCAAGCGAAGTATTTGAAAAAAGCAAAGAACTCTTTTCAAACGGGCTTGGCTAAATAAGATTGTTTTAAAGTTTTTGTTTTATTAAATTCTTAACGAAGTTCGCCAACAAAAAACGAATTTACCTTGAGCAAAAATTTTAAGAGAATCCTCGTAACAGCTGCACTTCCATATGCAAACGGACCTATTCATCTCGGGCATCTTGCCGGTGCTTATCTCCCTGCGGATATTTATGTTCGCTATCAAAGATTGAAAGGGAGAGATGTCATTTATATCTGTGGTTCAGATGAGCATGGGGTTCCGATAACAATCACGGCTGAGAAAGAGGGAATCAGCCCCCAACAGGTTGTTGATAAATATCATTATATGAACAAGGAAAGTTTTGAAAAGTTTGGGATGAGTTTTGATAATTATTCCAGGACTTCTCTTCCAATTCATCATCAAACTGCCCAGGAATTTTTCCTTGAGCTTTATAAAAAGGGGGTACTCAAAGAGAAAACAACGAAGCAACTTTATTGTGAAAAAGATAAAATGTTTCTTGCTGATAGATATGTTGAGGGTATTTGTCCTGTGTGTGGTTCGCCAGGGGCAAGGGGAGATCAATGTGAGAAATGTGGAAGTTGGCTTGAACAAACCGATCTAATTGAACCGAAATGCAAAATCTGTGGGACAACGCCAGTAATCAAAGATACCTCTCACTGGTATTTACCTTTGGGGGATTTCCAAAAACGGCTTGAAGATTGGATGAGCACAAAAACGGATTGGAAGGAAAATGTGAAGCAGTATGTTTATTCGTGGTTTAAGGAAGGTTTGCAAGATAGAGCTGTGACAAGGGATTTACATTGGGGGGTTAAAGTTCCCATTCAAGGTGTAGAAGGAAAAGTGATTTATGTGTGGTTTGATGCTTTGCTTGGATATATCTCTTCAACTAAGGAATGGGCTCAAAAGATCGGGCAACCTGAGAAATGGCGTGAATACTGGCAAAGTCAAGACACAAGATTAATTCATTTCATCGGAAAAGATAACATCGTTTTCCATTGCATAGTTTTTCCAGCAATGTTGATGGCGTGGAACGATGGAAGGAGTGATGAAATTTATATTCTGCCTGATAATGTTCCAGCAAATGAATTTTTAAATCTTGAGGGGAAAAAACTTTCAACGAGTAGGAATTACGCTGTGTGGTTAAATGAATATCTTGAAAAGTTTGAACCAGACCCTTTGCGTTATGCCCTTGCGAGTATCTTGCCAGAGACCAAAGATACTGATTTTTCATGGAAGGAATTTCAAGCAAGAAATAACAACGAACTTGCTGATATACTTGGTAATTTTGTTAACAGGACTTTAACATTTGTTAAAAAGAATTTTGAAAACAAAGTTCCAGAGAGATTTGAACTTGAAGATATTGATAGAGAGTTAATATCAAAGTTGAAGGAATATGCAGATAAAATAGCGGAAAATTATGAAAATTTCAGGATAAGGGATGGGGTCTTTGAGACGATGAACCTTGCAAGATTTGCAAATAAATATTTTAATGACACAGAGCCATGGAAAATGATAAAGGAAAACCCAAGGCGAGCCTCAACTTCAATAAATCTTTGCCTTCAAACGGTTAGAGCTCTTGCGATTTTATTTGAACCCGTTTTGCCTTTTTCCGCAAGGAAGATATGGGAGATGCTGAATCTAAAAGATGATATTGTGAAAGCAGGCTGGGATAGCGCCTATAACCTTATGCTTGAAGCAGGTCATCAACTTGGTGAACCCAAAATTTTATTCCGAAAAATTGAAGATGCCGAAGTTGAGGAAGAAATAAAGAAATTGAAGATAGCCTCCGGGGAAATCGTTGAAGAGAAAATTGAATTTAAACCTCAAATAACGATTGAAGATTTTGAAAAGATTGATCTTCGTGTTGCTGAAGTTGTTGAATGTGAAAGAGTAAAAAATTCCGAGAAGCTTTTGAAGTTGAAAGTAAAGATAGGAACTGAGCAAAGGCAAATTGTTGCTGGGATAGGCAAGCATTACAAGCCTGAGGATCTAATTGGGAAAAAAGTTGTGATTGTTGCAAATCTTAAACCAGCAAAGTTGATGGGTATTGAATCTCAAGGAATGCTCCTTGCAGCTGTCAAGGATGAAAAATTAACAATAATTACCACACTTGGTGAGATTGAAAGCGGAAGTCAGGTAAGATAAGTCCCGAACATTTAGTTCGGGATTTTTTATTTAAAAATAAAATGGAGCAAAAACTATGATAACTGAAAAAGAAAAAGCACTTAAAAACGGGGCAAGGTCAATTTATGACATGGCCCTTGAAACATTTGACAAGGCAGCTGACCTTTTAAATCTTGAGTGGGACATTCGTGAACATATTAAGTATCCAGAGAGAATTTTGATTGTTAATTTTCCGGTTCGTATGGATAACGGTAGGGTTCAACATTTTGAAGGTTATCGTGTTCAATACAGTACCGCTCGCGGTCCAGCAAAGGGTGGTATAAGATATCACCCAAATGTTACACTTGATGAAGTTAAAGCACTTGCTTTCTGGATGACATGGAAATGCGCAATTGTTAACATCCCATTCGGTGGTGGGAAAGGTGGTGTGGTTTGCAACCCGAAAGAAATGTCACTTGGAGAACTTGAGAGATTGACAAGAAGATATACCGCTGAAATCTTGCCTTTAATAGGTCCTGAAAAAGATATACCAGCTCCAGATGTTTATACAAATCCGCAGGTGATGGCATGGATAATGGATACCTATAGCATGATGAAAGGTTATGCTGTTCCAGGGGTTGTTACAGGGAAACCAGTTCAACTTGGTGGTTCCCTTGGTCGTGATCAAGCGACTGGTCGCGGAGTGTTCTATACAACTCAAAAGGCAGTTGAACATCTCGGGATGAAACTTGATGGTGCAACAGTTGTGGTGCAAGGATTTGGGAATGCTGGTTCTGTTGCAGCAATGTTATTTGAAAAAGCAGGAGCAAAAGTCATAGCTGTAAATGATTCAAGGGGTGGAGTCTATAATGAAAAAGGTCTTGATGTGATGAAACTAATTGAACATAAAAATAAAACAGGCTCAGTAATTGGATTCCCAAATTCCGAACCAATAAGTGCTGATGAACTTCTTGCGTTAAAGTGTGATATTCTTGTCCCAGCGGCGCTTGAGAATGCAATCCACGAAGGAAATGCTGGAAAGATCAACACGAAAATTATCGCTGAAGCAGCTAATGGACCAACCACGCCTGAAGCTGACGCAATTCTTGAAGATAAAGGTGTGTTTGTAATTCCTGATATACTCTGCAACGCTGGTGGGGTTACGGTTTCATATTTTGAATGGGTGCAGGATGAACAACATTTGTTCTGGGATGAAGAGCAAATTTATGCTATGCTTGAAAAGATAATGAAACGTGCTTTTGATGAGGTTTTAAATATCCATCTTAAGAGAAATGTCTCAATGAGAATGGCAGCTTATATGCTTGGGATTGGAAGGGTTGCTGAAGCAGTAAAACTTCGTGGGCTTTATCCATAAGTTAAAGTGAGCGGGGTTTTTTCCCCGCTCCCATTTTTAATAAAATTTAAATCAAAAATAAATGAAAAAAGCAAAAGTCGTTCTGCTTTTAACATTTCTTTTTCTTGTGAGTTGTTTCTCACAAAATTTTACCCTTTCTTTTTACCTTGGCAAAAACATTCCTCAAAATACTTATTTGAAAATATCTCAAGACATAAACAAAACATTTTTGCGATTTGAAAACATTGAATTAACAGATAAAGCCTTTGAGTTCCCGCTTTATTATGGTTTAAAGCTTTCCTATGATTTGAAATTCATCAACCCAAAGGTCTTCGCAGAGGCTGAATTCATACATTCAAAAGTTTATTCAAATCCTTCACAATTCGTCCAGGTATTTGGAATTTACAGGGATTCGCCGATTGATACGCTTATGAGATTTGGCGATATAGTTCAAAATTTTTCAATCTCCCATGGTTTAAACTATGTAATTTTAAATTTTGGATATAAGATAAATTTTAACCCTGTGACTTTAGCTTTTTTGAAATTTGGTGTGGGACCTTCAATTGTGCACTTTGAGACAACAGTGGATTCCCTTCCTTTTGAAAGATATGAAGTGAACGGCTTCGTTGTTCAATTTTCAAGTGGTTTTAGTTTGAAGTTCTATAATAAGGTAAGCGGTTTTATTGAATTGAAATATACAAGTGGAGAAATTTTAAACGCTGGAATTTTCGGAGGCACAGCTGAAACTTTTATCAAAATGTGGCATGTTGTTTTTGGGCTTGGTTATAGTATCTGAAGTAGAAGACATTTTTTTAAGATAGATGGAGACTTGGCGAAAAAATCTTTACATTGTTTGGATTGCCCAGTTTATCACGATGATGGGAATGAGCATGATTGTCCCGTTTCTGCCGTTCTTTATAAGAGAGCTTGGTGTAAGAGATGAGGCAGACATTGCAAGGTGGAGTGGGATTGTTTTTTCGGGTCCTTTTATAGTTTCTTTTTTTACAACCCCTTTTTGGGGGACACTTGGGGATAGATTCGGGAGGAAATTAATAATGATCAGGGCAATTTTCGGGCTTGGTATAGCGCAGGTTTTGACGAGTTTATCTCAAAATGTTTATCAACTTTTTATTTTCAGGGTTATTCAAGGCGCCATAAGTGGGTTTATTCCATCTGCACTTGCTTTTGTTTCTGCGGAGACACCCTATGAAAGGAAAAGTTACGCTATTGGGGTTTTGCAAACCGCAACATCAAGCGGTCAGTTATTCGGACCCTTATTTGGTGGAGTTCTTGCTGATTTGATTGGGTATAGGCATATTTTTCAATTAACAGGATTAATTTGTTTTCTTGCTGGTTTTCTTTTGATTTTTGGGGTTGTGGAAACAAAAAGAAACAATTTTGAAAATAAAAACAGTGAGTTGAAAACTCTTATTGAAAATTATCATTTTGCTTTTGTAGACAGAAAAATAAGAACTGGACTTGTTTTGATATTTTTAGCCCAAATTACTGTTATGATTGTTCAACCAATTTTTGCATTGTTTGTTGAGTATATTTCTGGTGATGTTAAACATATTTCAACTTTGGCAGGTGTGGCATTTTCAGTTGCTGGGGCATTTACAGTTTTATCTGCTCCATTCTGGGGAAAGAAAAACGATCGTGATGTGAAAAGATTTGGAATTCGTGGCTATAAACAAAATTTAATTTTTTCATTTTTGGGAGCTGGGATTTCGTTTATAATTCAGGGAATTTCCAAGTCAATTTTTTTAGTGATTTTTTCAAGGGCATTATTTGGATTTTTTCTTGGTGGGATGACCCCTGTTTTATATTCTTTTGTTAGTAGAAATGTTGATGAGAATAAGCAAGGCGGAGTTATGGGTATTGCCTCAAGTTTTACAACTCTTTCAAATGTGATTGGACCAGGACTTGGTGGATTAATAGCAGGATTTTGGGGTTTGAGAGCTGGATTTTATTTGAGTGCTTTCCTAGCTTTTGTTTCGGTTGTGATTGTTATGCAAATGGGTGTTAAGAAGTAATTTTGCGTTTTGTGTTTAAATTTTTAAATTTAAATGTAAGATTTAAAATTTTGCCCGGGTGGCGGAATTGGGAGACGCGCTACATTCAGGGTGTAGTGGGCGTTAAGCCCGTGCGGGTTCGAATCCCGCCCCGGGCACTTTAAAAATTAAAATAATTTTTGTAAGCATAATGAGTGAAAACACCACTGGCAGAACAGACGGCAAACCAGAGGAAGTAAGCTTGTGGGATTATTTTTATGTGCTCTACAAATGGAGAAAGTTTATCGTTGTTAATGTTTTCATACTTACACTAATTGCAGTGGTCGTTGCCCTTTTATTGCCCGTTCAGTATAAGGCTACCGCAACAGTAATTGCACCAAGGAAAACAGATATTTTCGGGGGGTTAGGAATGTTTAGTCAATCAATCAGGGAATTTGCACCTTTCTTAAGAGGATTAAGTGGAACTCAACTTCCACTTTTTACATATCTTGCGATTTTAAATAGCAGAACGGCGATGGAAAAAGTTGTTAATAAGTTTGATCTCATTAAGGTTTATGGGATAAAAGACTCGTCTATGGAGAAAGCGGTGAAAAAACTTCGCGGTAATACCGATTTTGAGATTGATGAGAATGGGGTTCTTGTGATAAATGTTTATGATGAGGACAGAAGAAGAGCAGCTGATATGGCAAATTATTTTGTTGAGGTTTTAAATGAAATAAACATAAAGCTTAACATTGAAGAGGCAAAAAATAATAGAATTGTCATTGAACGTCGCTATTTGCAAAACCTTGCTGATTTGAAAGCGGCTGAAGATACGCTTAAAAAGTTTCAACAAAGATATGGAATTTATTATTTGCCTGAACAAGCAAAAGCAGCAGTTGAAGCTGCTGCTGAGCTTGAAGCCCAGATAATCGCAGAGGAGGTTAAACTTGGTATTTTGCAACGCCAATTGGGGGACGATGCTTCTGAAGTTAGAGCTGTTAAAATTCAAATTGAAGAGATGAAGAAGCGTTTAAATCAAATGAAAGAAGGAAATGAGAGATTGAAGAACGAAATGACTTTATTTGTGCCGTTTAAAAATATGCCAGAACTTGGACTTCAATATCTTCGCCTTTATCGTGAATATGAAATTCAAAATAAACTTCTTGAATTCATTGTCCCGTTGTATGAACAAGCAAAGATTGAAGAGCAAAAAAATATCCCAGTTGTTCAGGTTCTTGATTACGCTGTCCCGCCAGAGAAGAAGGCAAGACCATTTAGGACATTGATAGTTTTATCTGTTTTCGCATCTGCGCTGGTTTTGTTTGTGATAATAGCGTTTGTAAATGAATCATTCCTTAATAGAAAACAATTTTTAAATTCACTTGATCTGAAAGCATATAATTTCGTTCGTAAGGTTGCCACCCTTTATAAGATATCTTAAAATTTAGTCCATCTATATGCAAAAAAGACAATTCAATTCAAACTTATCCGCGAGAAAAGTAATAGTTAAAAACACATTTTTTAATCTTATTGGGCAGATAATCCCGATTATAGCTGCGATTTTAGGGGTTCCTATATTGATAAGGTATCTTGGTATTGAAAGATTTGGAATACTTTCTATTTTGTGGCTGCTGATGTGGTATTCAACTATGCTTGATCTTGGTCTTGGCAGAGCAACAACGAGATTTGTTTCTGATGCAATTGCGAAATCGGAATTTGATAAAATTCCAAAAATTGTTTGGACATCAATACTTGTTCAGATAATAATTGGATTAGTTTTGATGTTTGTGTTTTTAGCGCTAACTCCGTTGGTGGTTGATAGATTTTTGAAAATAAGTCCTGAATTGATTTCAGAAGTAAAAACTTCGCTTTATATCTTTTCTCTCTCAATTCCAGTGATTTTATTAAGCACCTCGCTTCAAGGTCTTCTTGAGGCTTATCAGCGTTTTGATCTTATCAATTTTGTCCTTGCACCAGTTAAAGTGGGGATTTTATTACTCTCTATCATTGGTGCCATTCTTGATTTAAAATTATATGGAATAATGTTCCTTTTGATAGTGATGCGAGTTTTAGTGATTGTTATTTTATTTATCCTTGACTTAAAAGTATGTCCAGGGATAAGAAAGTTTTTTAACTTTGAATTTTCTATTTTGCCTGCTTTATTTTCGTTTGGAGGATGGATAACTTTGATAAATATTGTTAATCCAGTTCTCGTTTATGCCGATAGATTTTTAATTGGGGCAATTTTATCAACAGGGATTCTCGCATATTATACAGCACCTTTTGAGATCATCCAGAGATTATGGATAATTCCAGCAAGCCTGATGATGACTTTATTTCCCGCTTTCAGTGGCTTAAGCGGAGTTGAACAAAAGGAGAAAATTGTGCTTATATTTTCAAATGCCGTTAAGTTTACATTTGTTATTCTTTTTCCACTTATTTTTATCTTATCGCTTTTTTCCTTTGAGTTTTTGAAAATATGGCTCGGTCATGAATTTGCAGAAAAAAGTTCTTATGTTTTCAAATTTCTTGCTTTTGGTATACTAATAAATTCAATTGCTGGCTTTCCTGCGATTTTGCTTCAAGGAATTGGAAGACCCGATATAACAGCAAAGGTTTATCTTGGGGAGTTAATTTTTTATGTTCCGTTCGTATCGTTACTTATTTATAAGTTTGGCATTTTAGGCGCTGGAATAGGATGGTTAATAAGGCAAATTGTGGATTTGATTTTGTTATATGGCGTAATTTTAAAAAAGAAATTTATCTCGTTAATTCAGCTTTATAATTCCAATAGTCTTGTTTCTCTCTCTATTCTTGTAGTTTTATCTTTGATTGTTTTTGCTTGTGATGTATGGGATTTGGCAATGAAAATTACAACTGCTGTTTTTTCGCTTGCTGTTTTGAGCTTCCTAATCTGGTTTAAGGTTTTTAACAAAGATGAAAGGGAAATGTTAAAAATTGCATTAAAAAGTAAGTTGCTATGAGTTTTTATGGAAGCACCTGTTAGTGTTATAATTCCATGCTATAATGCAAAGGATACAATTGAAAGAGCGGTTCAATCCGTTTATAATCAGACTTGGAGACCGGCGGAGTTGATAGTTGTTGACGACGGTAGCGAGGTTGAAACGATTGAATTTTTAAGAAAATTGAAAAAGGAATATGGGGACTGGATGAAATTGATTGAGTTGAAGAAAAACTCAGGTGGACCAAGTGTTCCAAGAAATGTCGGCTGGGATAACGCAAGCCAGCCATATATTGCTTTTTTAGATGACGATGACGCATGGCATGTTAAAAAAATAGAAATTCAATTAAACTTTATGTTGAATCATCCGGAATTTAGCATCACAGCTCATAAAGTTTATGTTGTTAAGGATGGACAATACCCAATAAATTTGGAAATCTATCCAAATTATCAATTTAGGAATGTTAACAAGTGGCTATTTTTGTTTAGAAATTTATTTGTAACATCATCTGTTGTGTTAAGAAAAGATTTACCATTTAGATTTGAGTCAAATCTTAAATTTAGTGAGGACTATCATCTATGGTTGAGAATAATTTTAAGCGGGAATAAGGGAGCACTGTTAGACTTGCCTTTAGCATTTTGGTTTAGGCCGTTTTTTAGCCCCGGTGGAATAAGCTCAAAATTATGGGATATGGAAAAAGACGAGATCAAGGTTTATTTAGATCTGGTGCAACATGGATATGTGAAAAAGTATTGTCTTCCGTTTTTAATCTCATTCTCACTTTTAAAATTTTTAAGAAGAAAACTAATTAGTTTGAAATGGAAGTAGCTCACCAGAGCAAGAATGTTCCTTTTGTTGATGTACAAAATGTTTTGATGTTAATTGCACTTTTTAGTCCATTTGTTGGTATGTGGATAAATTATTATGCTATGTGGATCATTATGTTTGCGCTTGGTTTAGCGTGGATTTTGTTGACGGGAAGAGAAGCAAATGCAGGGCTTATGTTTCTATGGGGTTTGGAATTTGAGCCTGCTCCTGTTGATTTTGTCTTTATGGGATCATGGTTTAAAAGAATTATAAAAGGTGAGTTTAAGTGGGTTTCACACCCAAGTTTACATTTATTGCTTGCCTTTATTTTGCTTAATGTGTTTCAAATTTTTTATTCTGTATCGTTTTCAAGGGGATTGCTTTTTGCTGGTATAACTGTATATACAATTTCGCTTGCTTTCTATTTTTCAAGTTACATTAAAGATGAGAAGATTTGGAGCGAGATTAAAAAATTTTATTTAATCGCGGTTTATATTTCCGCTGCTGTTCTTGTTTTGATGATTCTTTTCCTCTTTATTCAAGGTAGGCTTGGAAGACCTGCGGGTTTTTTTAAAGATCCAAATGTCGCTGGTGCTTTTATAGCTACAGGCGCTTTGTATGCGATAAGTAAAATTTTGTTCAGTGAGAGAAAAGAAATTCCGAAATATGTATTAATTTTTCTTTTCCTGTTTATTTCTATTATTCTGACATTCTCACGTGGTTCGCTGTTAAATTTGTTAAGTGGTATTTTTTCCCTTGGGTTAATATCTTTAATAACAAGAAGGGGAAAAAGATTTCTTGCCGTATTGTTTATCACTTTATTAATTTCTATAGTTTCTGTGCCAATTATTTTAGAGGTTTTCAAGCAAAGTTTCAGATTCAGAGGAGCTCAGTGGTATGATATATATGGAAGGGCAATAGCTTGGAAAGCTGGGATTGAGTTGTTTAAAGCATATCCTCTTGGAATAGGACCTGGGCAATTTGAGCATTATTCATTGGATTATCAAAAATCAGTGGGTGGTCCAATGCTAAGGTTAACGCCATCGGCTCATAATCTTTATTTAAGGGTTTTAACTGAAAATGGAATAGTTGGGTTTGTGCTGATAATAGGAAGCATGATAACGATTTTATTTGCTATGACGGGTTTGAGAAGAATGATATATTCTACGGATATTTTGTGGTTGTTTAGCTGCTTAGTTGGGATAATCGTTCAAAGTTTTGTAATAGATACTTTACATTGGCGTCATTTTTGGATTCTTTTTGGCTTTTTGCTCGCTTTGCTTAATTTAAAGCATAATGAAAAGAAATTTTGAAAAGTATGAGAATTTTATATGTGGTTACATCTGCTGGATTTGGTGGTGCTTCTATGCATGTTTTACAGCTTATGAAATACATGGTAGATAAAGGCTACGAAGTTGGACTTGTTTCTGCACCCGAACCAAGGCTAATTAAAGAAGCTCAACAGCTTGGGGTTAGGGTTTTTCAAAATCCTTATTTTGTTCGTCGTTTAAATTTTATCAAGGATATAAAAGCATTTTATCCTGTATACAAAGCGATAAAACTATTTAAGCCAGATTTAATTCATGCACATAGTTCAAAAGCTGGTTTAATTGCGAGATTTTGGTCTGCAATTCTAAATGTAAAACCAATAATTTTTACTGCTCATGGATGGGCGTTCACCGAGGGAAGAAAGTTTTGGAAAAGATGGATTCTGGCTCAAATTGAACGCATCTCCGCTAAGGTAACAACGAAAATAATTTGTGTTTCAGAACATGACAAAAAACTTGCCATAAAATTTAAAGTTGCCCCACCTGAGAAATTAGTTGTTATCCATAATGGCATTGATGTGACTTTGTTCCAAAATGTTAGAAAATCGCAAGTTTATAAAGATAAATTAGTAATTACATTTGTTGGGCGACTTGCGCCCCCTAAGGATTTATTTCTTTTGGTTGATGTTGCTGAGAATATAGATAACGCAAAGTTTTGGATTGTTGGTGATGGAGAGCTAAAAGAAAAAGTTCAGAAATACATTTATAAAAAAGGCTTGGCAGATAAAATTATCTTGCTCGGTGAAAGGTATGACATACCCGAGATCCTATCTCAGAGTGATATTTTTGTATTGCCATCGCGATGGGAAGGCTTGCCTTTAACTATTATTGAAGCGATGATGGCGGGATTACCAGTCGTTGCTTCTAATGTTGGTGGGGTTTCTGAACTTGTTGAGGATAGCGTAAATGGTTTCCTTGTTGCTCCAGGTGATGTTGTAGGATTTACAAAGGCGCTTCAAATTTTGGTTGAAGATGAAACCCTGCGAAAAAAAATGGGAGAAACTGGAAGAGAGAAAGCGATAAGAGAATTTAATCTTGAAAAAATGCTTTCAAAAACTGTGGAGGTGTATTATGAGGTTTTGAAATTAAAAGAACTTGTTAAAGATGTCAAAGAAAACTGACAAATTGTTGGTAATTTTTACTGATGTTTTAATGCTGGTTATAGTATGGTTTAGTTATTACCAAATTCGTGTTGAGAGCGGGTTATTCTCTTACTATGTTAAGCCTGAGTTTTTTGTTCCAATGATTGCGATTACACTTTATTGGGTTATCTTGTTTTGGTTGTTTGGGTTATATCAATCTTGGTATGCAAAATCAAGATTGGATGAAATAATTACGATTTTAAAAGCTATAACTTTCGGCGTTGCGTTTCTTTTCTTTGCAATTTTCATTGATGATATTTCAACAAATTCGCCAGCAAATTCAAGATTGTTGATTTTGATTTATTGGGTTTTAATGATCTTCTTTGTATCCTCTGGGCGACTTGCGATAAGGACATTTCAAAGAAAATTACTTGAAAAAGGGATCGGTGCGAGGAATACCTTGATCGTTGGGTTTAATGAAAAAGCAAAAGAATTATTGGATTTGTTAATGAAATATCCAGCACTTGGACATAAGGTAGTTGGCTTTGTAAGGACAGATAAAAGGAAAGGAGGGGAATATAAGGGTGTGAAAGTTTTGGGGACAAGCGATAAGATCAATGAAATTATAAGAAAATTTGAAGTTAAGGAGATTATTTTTGCGCTTGATTCGGGTGAACATGATAAGCTTCTTGAGTTGATCGGAATATGTGATGAGGAGGTTAATTTTAAAATCGTTCCCGACCTTTACGATGCTATAAGCGGACAGGCGAGGACAAATCAAATTTATGGGTTTCCTCTCATTGAGATAATGCCAGAGATAATGAAACCTTGGGAAAAAGTTGCTAAAAGATTAATTGATATTATTGTTTCGCTGATAGTTCTAATCCTGGGTTTGCCGTTATGGCTTTTGGTGGCAATTTTGATAAAAATTGATTCAAAGGGACCGGTAATTTATAAACAAGAAAGGGTTGGAAAAGATGGTAAAATTTTCACACTATATAAATTTAGGTCAATGTTTGAGAATGCTGAGGCTTTGACTGGACCGACATGGGCAACTAAAAATGATCCGAGGGTTACAAGGGTTGGAAGAATTTTGAGGAAACTTCATCTTGATGAAATACCGCAGTTTTTTAATGTTTTGAAAGGAGATATGAGCTTAATTGGTCCAAGACCTGAGAGACCTGTTTTCGTTGAGAGACTTTCAAAGGAAATCCCACTTTATAAAAGAAGGTTAAAAGTTAAACCTGGCATAACAGGGTGGGCTCAAGTGAAATATAAATATGATGAATCAATTGAAGATGTTAAGAAAAAACTTCAATATGATCTCTTTTACATTGAAAACATGTCTCTTCGGATGGATTTTAAAATAATTGCCTATACGATTTTGCATATATTTTCTGGTAAAGGTCAAACCTAAAGGAGAACTTTATGGAGGTTCCAATTTTTACTCCCGTTAGGCAGTATATGAACTTGAAAGAAGAAATTGATTTAGCTATTCAAAAAATTTTGAGCAAGGGCAATTTTATACTTGGTGATGAAGTGAGAGAGTTTGAAGAAAGTGTTGCTCAATATCTTGGTGTTAAGCATGCAATTGGAGTTGCTTCGGGGACAGATGCGCTTCAAATTGCTTTGATGGCAATTGGTTTAAAACCTGGCGATGAGGTTATAACGACGCCATTTACATTTGTTGCAACCGCTGAAGCGATTGTCTTACTCGGTGGGAAACCCGTTTATGTTGATATTGATGAAAGAACATATAACTTAAATCCGGATTTAATTGAGGAAAAAATAACTGAAAAAACCAAAGCAATTATACCAGTTCACCTTTATGGGCAACCTGCAGAGATGGATAAAATCCTTGATATTGCGAGAAGATATAATCTCTATGTGATTGAAGATTCAGCACAGGCGCTTGGCTCTGAATATAAAGGTAGAAAAGTTTGCACCTTTGGGGATATTGCATGTATAAGTTTTTTCCCAACGAAAAATCTTGGAGCTTTTGGCGATGCGGGGATGATTACAACAAATAATGATGAACTCGCTGAAAAGATAAAAATGATAAGAGTTCACGGCTCAAAGATAAAATACAATCATGAAATCATTGGCTTTAACAGCCGACTTGATACAATTCAAGCAGGCATACTCCTTGTCAAATTGAAATACCTTGATATTTGGAATGAGAGAAGGATTGAAATAGCTAAAAGATATAATGGGGCGTTTAAAGATGTTGGCGATATCGTTATACCTTATTCAGAGCCTTATAACAAACACATATATCATCAATATACCATAAGAACAAAGCATCGTGATGAACTTGCTCAATTTTTAAAGGAGAAAGGAATTCAAACCGCTGTTCATTATCCAATTCCGCTTCACCTTCAAAGAGCGTTCTCAAACCTTGGATATAAACAAGGCGATTTCCCGATTTCAGAGCGATGCTCAAAGGAAGTACTATCTCTTCCAATGTTTCCTGAGTTAAAGGATGAAGAGATTGATTATGTGATTGAGTCAATAAGAGAGTTTTTCAAAATAAAGGGTTAATCATCAATGCGAATTCTTGTTATCATTCCAACTTATAATGAAGCAGATAATATAGGGAATTTGATTCCACGGGTTTTGCAACAAGAAGAATTTATCCCGTCATCTGGAAGAATTGATGTCCTTGTGGTTGATGACAACTCTCCCGATGGAACTGCTGAGGTGGTAAAGAAGTTGCAGAAGGAATATGTTGGGAGAGTTCATTTAATTGAAAGACCAGGAAAGCTTGGACTTGGAACAGCTTATGTTGAAGGTTTTAAATTTGCTCTGAAAAATGGATATGATTTTGTCTTTGAAATGGATGCCGATCTTTCTCACGATCCCAAAGAGATACCTAACATTTTGAAAGGTGCACTTGATAGTTATGATATTGTGATCGGCTCAAGATATTCACATGGGGTTTCGGTTATGAATTGGCCTATGAGCAGGGTTTTGTTAAGTTATTTTGCGAATGCTTACGCCAGGAAGCTGACCGGCGTCCCCGTTAAAGATTTGACGAGTGGATTTAAATGTATTTCAAGGAGGGTTCTTGAAAAAATTGACCTTAATAAGATAAGGTCAAATGGTTATGCTTTTCAAATAGAGTTGACCGTTAAAGCGTATTATGAGGGCTTGAAAATCGCAGAACACCCTATAATTTTCTTTGAGCGAAGATCTGGTATATCAAAGATGAGTAAGAAGATCATTTTTGAAGCTTTTTTTATGGTGATCAGGCTCGCCTTTTTGAGAATTTCAAAATTTTTCAAAAGGAAGAAAAGTGGAAGTTGAACTTTCCATAATTATTGTAAATTACAATGTTAAAGATTTCCTTGAGAATGCCCTTATATCAATTAAAAAGGCTATAGCTGACATAAAGGCTGAGATTTTCGTTGTTGATAACGCAAGCGAAGATGGTAGCGTTGAAATGGTCAGGCAAAAATTCCCTGATGTTAAGTTGATCGTGAATGATAAAAATCTTGGGTTTGCTCGGGCAAATAATCAGGCATTAAAACTTGCAAAAGGCAAGTATATACTTTTGATAAACCCCGATACAATAGTTCAGGAAGATACATTTAAAGTTTTAATTTCCTTCCTTGAATCTCATCCCGAGTGTGGTATGGTTGGTTGTAAGATTCTTAATCCAGATGGCACACTCCAACTTGCTTGTAGAAGAAGTTTTCCAACGCCATGGGTTGCATTTACAAAAATGGCTGGTTTATCCGCTTTGTTTCCGAAAAGTAAAATCTTCGCAAGGTATAATTTGACTTATCTTGATCCTGATGAGATAACTGAAGTTGATGCTGTAAGTGGTTCGTTTATGATGATAAGAAGAGAGGTTTATGAGCAAGTTGGTGGGCTTGATGAGGACTTCTTTATGTATGGGGAAGATATTGATTGGTGTTATAAGATCAAAAAAGCTGGATGGAAAATTTACTATGTCCCTTTAACACAAATAATTCATTTCAAAGGGGAGAGCACAAAACGAAGTAATATAGATGAGATACGGGTTTTTTATGATGCAATGAGAATTTTTGTTAAGAAGCATTATAAGGAGTTTGCTTTGCTTGGTCTAATCTTGAAGTTAGGAGTTTTCATCCGTGGTTTTATCGCAATGATTGGGAAATTTATGAAAAATTATTGGGATATGATAGTTGATATATTTGTTGTTTTGATCTCTTTCATGGTTGGTGAACTTGTTAGGTTTAATGCAATTTTCGCCCTTCCAAGATATGCTTATCCTGAGGTTTTGATCATCCCACCATTGGTGGTATGGTTTTCACTTTATTCTTTTGGGGTTTATACGAATAGAAAGTTTTCAATTGGGTATAGTTTGGTTGGGGTATGGTTTTCGTCTCTAATTTTATCTTCGTTGACATTTTTCATAAAGCAGTATGCCTTCAGCAGAATGATTGTCCTTGTGATGACAGTTTTAAATACGATTTTAATTCCTGGATGGAGGTTGTTCTTAAGGATTCTTGGGCGAATACCGTTTGTGAATATAAGTATAATTGCAAGGAGGGTTTTAATAGTCGGGGCGGGCGAGAGCACTGTTTCAGTTATCAAGAAGCTAAGGAAAAGAACAAGTGAAAATATAAAATTGGTTGGAATAGTTGATTATGACTTGAAAAAGGTCGGGGAGAAAATTGATGGGGTTGAAATAATAGGAAGCATAAGTGCGATTGATAAGATAATTCGTGAGGAAAGAATTAACGATGTCATTTTTATAAGTGGGGAATTGCCTTATTCGGAGATGCTTTCAATAATAAATCGTGTCAAAGATAAAAGCGTTAATTTCAAACTTATTCTTACTGGTTCTGATTTGATTTTGAGCAAAGCAAGTATTGACTCAATTGATGATATCCCCATACTTGATATTGATTATAACATCAACAAGTTTTTGAATAGGCTTTCAAAGAGGGTTTTTGATGTTTTTTTCACGGTTCCACTTTTGATTTTTATTTATCCCTTGGTATATTTTAAAAAAATCTTTAGCAAAAGGATTGGAGAATTTGAAAGTAAAATTTTGCTTTTGCCTGAAGTTTTGATGGGAAAGTTGAGCTTGGTTGGACGCCCTCTTGATTCTCCAGATTGGCAAAGTTATCTCGGGAAAAAAGGTTTAACAGGAATAGTTCAAATATCTGATCCCGATAATCTTACTTCGGAAGAGATTGAGAGGTTGAATATCTTTTATGCGCGGAATCAATCGTTAGCACTTGATATTGAAATTTTAATCAGAACTTTCATACGATTGATTTCAAATAAAAAGAAGAATTGAATATGCCTAAATTTATCCTTGACTTTGAGAAGCCAATAATTGAGCTTGAGCAAAAAATTGAGGAAATGAAAAAATTTGCCAATAGCGGTGGGGTTGATTTAAGTGATGAGATAAGAAAACTTGAGAACAAAGTTGAGGAATTAAAGAAAAACATTTATTCAAACTTAACACGCTGGCAAAAGGTTCAAATCGCAAGACATCCAGATAGACCATATCCGCTTGATTATATTTATCTTATGATGAGTGATTTCGTTGAATTGCATGGTGACAGATGTTTTGGCGATGATAAGGCTATGATAGGTGGGTTTGCGAAGCTTGAGAATAGAACAGTTATGGTCATAGGGACACAGAAGGGGAGGGATACAAAGTCAAATCTTTATAGAAATTTTGGCATGCCACATCCTGAGGGATATAGGAAAGCTTTGAGGTTAATGAAGCTTGCGGAAAAATTTAATAAGCCAGTTATAACTTTAATTGATACCCCTGGAGCATATCCAGGAATAGGTGCAGAGGAAAGGGGACAAGCTGAAGCGATTGCGAAGAATTTGTTTGAAATGTCAAAGCTTCAAGTTCCGATAATTGTCGTTATAATAGGTGAAGGCGCAAGCGGTGGAGCACTTGGCATTGGTGTTGGTGATAGGGTTTTGATGCTTGAACATGCGTGGTATTCAGTCATTGCTCCGGAATCATGCTCAAGTATTCTATGGAGGAGCTGGGATTACAAAGAACAAGCAGCAGAACAGCTAAAACTTACAGCTCAGGATTTGATTAAACTTGGCGTGATTGATAGAATTGTTCCTGAACCACTTGGCGGAGCACATCGTGATCATAAGGAATCTGCAAGGATTTTGAAAGAAATTTTGATTGAGGAACTTAATGAACTTTCAAAAATCAAGCCCAAAAAACTTGTTGAAATGAGAATTGAAAAATATAGAAAAATGGGGTTCTGGGAAGAATGATAAAGCATATTTTTAAAGTCAGAGTTAGGTATTCGGATACTGACCAAATGAGATTTGTCTATCATGCGAAGTTTTTTGAGTATTTTGAGTGGGCGAGAACAGAGCTTTTAAGGGATTATGGTTTGCCATATAGTGAAATTGAAAAGATGGGTTATTTAATTCCTGTGCTTGAGGCGTATGCAAAGTTTAAAAAGCCAGCTTATTACGACGATTTGTTAAGAATTGAAACATATATGAAAGAAATTCCAAATTTGAAATTTCGGCTTGAATATGAGGTTTATCGTGATATTGATGATGAGCTAATCGCTGAAGGATATACAGAACATGTTTTCCTTGACGCGAAATCATATAAACCAGTTAAACCTCCAGATGTTTTTATGAACTTTGTGCTTGAACAATTCAAGTCGTGCAAAAACAAAAAATGTTAATTTTATGTTTGATAAGGAACTCTTAAAAATTCTTGCATGTCCCAAATGTAAAGGTGATCTTGAATATATTGAAGAGCCTGAATCGCTTGTTTGCAAGAAATGCAATAAGGTTTATGAAATAAAGGATGGAATTCCAATTTTGATAATCGGTGAAGAAAACGATGATTAAAAAGTTGAATGAGAAAAAAGTGAGATGAAAAATTTTTCCGTTGAAGAGCAAATAACTGAAATCGTGAAAAGAGCTCTTATTGAAGATATCGGATATGGTGATATAACAACGATTGCTGTAATAGGTGATGATTCTATTGAGGCAAGTGCTGAATTTCTTGTTAAGGATGCAGGTGTAATTGCTGGGATGGATGTTGTATGGATCGTGTTTAAGACCATTAATCCGAATTTAAGTTTTGTTCCGAATGTTATGGATGGGGACTTTGTAAAAAATGGGGATATTATAGCATTTGTGAGTGGGGATGCGAAAAGTATTTTAACATCGGAGAGAGTTGCACTTAATTTTTTGCAGAGGATGAGCGGGATTGCGACTTTGACGAGGAAGTTTGTTGAAGCTGTTAAGGGGACAAAGGCTAAGATAACAGATACAAGAAAAACTGCTCCAGGACTTCGGTTGATTGATAAACTTGCTGTTGAAATCGGTGGTGGTGTGAATCACAGGTTTGGATTATATGATATGATTTTGATAAAGGATAATCATATAGCAATTGCGGGTGGAGTTGAAAGAGCGATAGAAAGATGTTTGAAATATGTCAAGGAGAAAAACATTGATGTAAAAATTGAAGTTGAAGCACAGAATCTTGAGGATGTGAAAAAAATTTTGAAATATGAGGAGATAGATAGGATTTTGCTTGATAATTTTAGCATTGATGACTTGAGGAGAGCGGTTGATTTAATAAATGGTAAACTTGAGATTGAAGCGTCTGGTGGGATTACGCTTGAAAATGTCCGTCAAATAGCTGAGGCTGGGGTTGATTATATATCAATTGGAATGCTAACTCATTCACCAAAGGCGCTTGATATTTCACTTGAAATAAAAATTTAAATTTTATGGAGATAATTTCTGATTTCCTTGTTATTGGAAGTGGAATTGCTGGTTTGTTTTACGCTTTAAAAGTTGCTGAATATGGTCGGGTTGTTATAGTTACAAAGAAAGAAAAGGCGGAATCAAACACAAATTACGCTCAAGGTGGTATCGCTTCTGTTTTTTCCCCTGATGATTCATATGAACTTCACATTCAGGATACCTTAAATGCGGGGGCGGGATTGTGTAAGCGTGAGGCTGTTGAGATTATGGTGCGTGAGGGACCGAAAAAAGTTGAAGAGTTAATTCAAATCGGGGTTGAATTTACGAGGACTCAAAACGGTAGGCTTGACCTTGGAATGGAAGGGGGACATTCAAGAAAAAGAATTGTCCATGCAAAAGATTTAACAGGTAGGGAAATTGAAAGGGCGCTCCTTGAGAAAGTTTTAAGCCATCCAAATGTTGAGTTATTTGAGCATCATGTGGCGATTGATTTAATTACGGAACATCACTTGGTTGGAATTGATAAAAGCAAAAAACTTGATAACATACATTGTTGGGGAGTTTACGCTCTTGATGTAAAAACTGGGCAAGTGAAAAAGTTTCTTTCAAAAGTTACAATTCTTGCAACGGGTGGGCTTGGACAAGTTTATCTTCATACAACAAACCCTGCTATAGCAACCGGTGATGGCGTTGCAATGGCTTATAGAGCTGGAGCTAAAATAGGAAATATGGAATTTATTCAGTTTCATCCAACGACGCTTTATAATTCAGGCTCACCAGCTTTTTTAATATCAGAAGCTGTGCGAGGATTTGGTGGGGTTTTGAGGACAAAAAGGGGTGAAGATTTTATGAAAAAATATGACCCACGGGGTTCACTTGCACCACGAGATATAGTTGCAAGAGCGATTGATACAGAGCTTAAGAAATCGGGCGATGAATTTGTCTATCTTGATTTAACTCATCTTGACCCCGACAAAGTTAAAGATAGATTTCCGCATATTTATGAGAAATGCCTTGAGTTTAAAATTGACATCACAAAAGAACCGATCCCAGTTGTTCCAGCAGCACACTATTCATGTGGTGGAGTTGTCACTGATTTGTGGGGGAGAACATCAATAGTTGGACTTTATGCAGCTGGAGAAACTGCAATGACAGGAGTTCATGGAGCGAATCGTCTTGCGAGCAATTCACTTCTTGAGGCGCTTGTCTTTTCGGATAGAGCAGCAATTGATTCAATTAGATTTGTTAAGGAAAACTTTTTCAAGTTTCCTGATATACCAGACTGGGTTGATACAGGTGTATTCAATATGGAGGAATGGATTTTAATTTCACACGATAAAAGAGAAATTCAACAGTTGATGTGGGATTATGTTGGAATTGTCCGTTCAACTTTACGACTTGAGCGAGCAAAAAGAAGAGTTGAATTAATTGCAAATGAAATTGAGGAATTTTATAAAAAGACAAAAGTAACAGCAGATATTGTTGAATTACGAAATCTTGCTACCGTTGCGCTTTTAATAATTCGTTCTGCGCTGATGAGGAAAGAAAGCCGAGGACTGCATTATACTACAGATTATCCATACCGTGACGATGAAAACTGGCTTAAAGATACGATAATTCAAGACATTCGGATATGAAGGAAAAATTTTTATTTTGTTTCCATTTTTTGTTAAATTTGAACGAAGATAAAAGACAATTTTTTTCAATAGTGCCCGCTTGTGTGCAAATAGAAATTAACAGCCTGTTGAATATTTATAATTTAAAGAGATGAACGATAAATCTTATGAGTTCAAAAATTAAATTTGGAGTCATCGTTTTCCCGGGTTCAAATTGTGACCACGATACTTATTATGTTTTGAAGAAGGTTTTTGCACAGGATGTTAAGTTTATCTGGCATAAAGAATCTTCAGTTGGCGATGTTGATGTTGTGATATTACCAGGTGGATTTTCCTACGGTGATTATTTAAGACCTGGTGCGATTGCGAGATTTTCTCCAGTGATGAATGATGTGAAAAGATTTGCAAAGCGTGGTGGTAAAGTTATGGGGATTTGTAACGGTTTTCAGGTTCTAGTTGAAGCCGGGCTTTTGCCAGGAGCTTTGTTAAGAAATGCATCGTTAAGGTTCGTTTGCAAATTTGTCTATGTCCGTGTTGAAAATAACAACACATTATTTACATCGTTGTGCGAAAATGGCGAGGTTTTGAAACTTCCGATTGCGCACGGAGATGGGAATTATTATGTTGATGATGAAACATTGAAGAAGTTAATAGATAACGGTCAGGTAGTTTTCAGATATTGTGATAAAAATGGTAATGTCATAGATGAAGCAAATCCAAATGGTTCTGTTTATAATATCGCTGGGATAATAAATGAGGAAGGAAATGTTCTTGGAATGATGCCACATCCTGAGAGATGTTCTGAACCAGTGCTTGGTTGCACGGATGGTGCGAAGATCTTTAATTCCTTGATTTATTCGTTATCACTTGCGGAGGAATTTTTGAGCAAATAATTTTTTGATAAGCTCACAAAAACCTGCTGGACAGTAACTTTGAAAGATATGAGTTCAAAAAAATAAAAAAAGGTGAATTGTCATGTTTGGGCTTGGGTGGCAGGAATTACTTTTAATTTTGATTGTCCTTTTAATACTTTTTGGAGGCAAGCGACTTCCCGAGCTTGCGCGTGGGCTTGGTAGTGGTATAAAGGAATTTAAAAAAGCCCTGCGTGAAGAGGAACCGCAGAATGAAAAACCCAAAGAAATTGAACAGAAAACCGAAAAGAAGGAGTGATCCTAAAATTAAAGCGATGTTGGGGGTGCTTTTATGTTTGACAATATTGGGTTTGGAGAACTGCTGGTAATTGCTTTGTTTATTTTAATTTTTTTCGGTCCTAAAAAAATACCTGATATAGCAAGAAGTTTGGGAAAAGCGGTTCGTGAATTTAAAAAGGCAATGCAAGATGTTCAAAGTGAAATCCAAAGTGTCACGGGTATTGACCTAAATTCCGACCTAAATTTAACATCTCCACAAAGCGAAGTTAAGTCTGTTAATGAGACAACGATAGATGATTTGAAATTTGTAAAAGATGCTCAACCTGCTGAAACAAATCAAATTGCAAGCATTGAGACAGCTAAAAATGACCGAGATAAAATCTATCCGAAGAAAAAGGACAGGAGAACAAGTAGAAAAAAGAAAAGCGGTATACGGATGAAAACAAAATCAAAGAGAAGATGAGCAAAGTAAAAAAATTTGATGTTTTAACCTACGATCAAATAAGGGAAAAACTTCTGTCGGGGGAAACAACCTGTGAATCAATCGTTAAAAAATACCTTGAAAAAATTAAAAAATATCAAAATCTAAATGCTTTCTTAAGCGTTTTTGAAGAAAAAGCAATCAAAAAAGCGGTTGAAATAGATGAAAAAATTAAATCTGGAACAGCAGGAAAACTTGCTGGGATGGTTATCGCAATCAAAGATAACATCTGTGTTAAAGATGAAAGATGCACCTGTGCCTCAAAAATACTTGAAAATTTTATCTCGCTTTACAATGCAACTGCTGTTGAGCGACTTCTTAAAGAGGATGCAATTATCATAGGGAAGACTAATCTTGATGAATTTGCTATGGGGTCATCAACTGAAAATTCATATTTTGGACCAACTTTAAATCCATATGATGAGGAAAGAGTGCCAGGTGGGTCAAGTGGTGGAAGTGCGGTTGCTGTTGCAGCTGGGCTTTCAACAACTGCTCTCGGATCTGATACTGGTGGTTCAATAAGACAACCAGCAGCGTTTTGTGGCGTTTATGGTTTAAAACCAACTTATGGAAGGGTGTCAAGATTCGGGCTTGTGGCTTTTGCTTCTTCATTTGATGTAATTGGTCCGTTTGGGAATTCAACAAAAGATGTAGCGCTTGTTTTGCAAGTGATAGCTGGACATGATGAAAACGATTCAACCTCAGCAAATATGCCCGTGCCTGATTATTTAAGTTATCTTGATAAAGATGTTAAAGGTTTGCGTGTTGGAATCCCTGTTGAATATTTCTCGGAGGGTTTGGAAGATGAGATAAAGGAAGCAATTGAAAAGCAAATTGACTTTTTGAGAGAAAATGGAGCAATCATTGAAAAAATTTCATTACCGCATACCGAATACAACATCCCAACCTATTATATACTTGTCACAGCTGAAGCCTCATCAAACCTCGCACGCTATGACGGCGCAAGATATGGATATCGCTCCCCAAATGCTAAAAGTTTATATGAAATGTATGTCAAGTCAAGAAGCGAAGGCTTTGGTCCAGAGGTTAAAAGGAGAATCATGCTTGGCACTTATGTTTTATCCGCTGGATATTATGAGGCATACTATCGCAAAGCTCAAAAAGTAAGAAGGTTAATAAAGGAAGATTTTGATAGGGCTTTTGAAAATGTTGATGTTATAATTACTCCAACATCCCCAACCACAGCTTTCAAAATCGGCGAAAAAACCGATGACCCTTTAAAAATGTATCTTTCTGATATTTACACTGTTTCTGTAAATCTTGCGGGTGTCCCAGCGATAAATGTTCCAGTCGGTTTTGATAGCAAAGGTTTGCCTATAGGAATGCAGATAATAGGACGACAATTTGATGAAGGAACGATCTTAAGAGTTTCGGATTTTTTGGAGAAAAATTACAAAGTCTAAGCTATAGAAAGTGGTTGGATATATGGAGCGAAAATTAAGGAAAACTATCACAAGTTCATTTGGAACTCGTGGAAGAGTCAATCATGACTCAACTCCATTTTATTCAAGTAGATTATATGCAAGTTTGCCCAAGGAGGAAAAAACGATTTATGTTGAGAATAAAATTTCACCTGAAAATTTGAATAAAATTTTTTGCAAATCAAGTGAGAATATGAGCGAACTTCCTGATTGCAGTGTTCATCTTATGGTAACATCTCCGCCTTATAATGTTGGGAAGGAATACGATGAAGATTTAACGCTTGAAGAATATAGGGAATTTTTAAAGAGAGTCTGGAAAGAAGTCAAAAGGGTTTTGGTTCCTGGTGGTCGTGCCTGTATAAATATAGCAAATCTTGGAAGAAAGCCATATTTGCCCTTACATGCTTTTATAATTGAAGACATGCTTGAACTTGGATTTTTAATGAGAGGTGAAATAATATGGAACAAAAGTGGTGGAGGTAGTCCTTCAACTGCATGGGGAAGTTGGTTATCGGCAAGGAACCCAACTCTTAGGGACCAGCACGAATATATACTTGTCTTTTCAAAAGACACTTTTACTCGTGAAAACCCACACAAAAGAAAAAGCACCATCACAAGGGAAGAATTTCTTGAGTTTACAAAAAGCCTTTGGAATTTTCCAGCAGAGTTGGCAACAAAAGTTGGACATCCAGCGCCTTTTCCTGTTGAACTACCTTATCGTTTAATTCAACTTTACACTTATGAAGGGGAAGTTGTCCTTGACCCTTTTATGGGGAGTGGAACAACCGCAATTGCAAGCGTAATGACAAATAGATATTATGTTGGCTATGAAATCAATAAAGATTATGTGAAACTTTCGGAACGAAGGTTAAAAAGTTTTTCTTTATCTTTTCAGCAAAAGTTATTATAAAAAAATTTGGGATTAAGAAATGGCAATACTTGTTGACAAAAGCACCCGTCTTGTGGTTCAAGGGATAACTGGTGGTGAGGGTTCATTCCACACAAGGCAGATGATTGAGTATGGAACAAATGTTGTTGCCGGTGTTGTCCCGGGTAAGGGCGGAACATTTTTTGATGACAAAATTCCAATTTTTAACACGGTACGTGAAGCGGTTGAAAAAGAAGGAGCCAACACTTCAATTATTTTTGTTCCAGCGCCATTTGCCCCTGATGCGATAATTGAAGCTGCTGACGCCGGGATAAAACTTATTGTCTGCATAACCGAAGGTATACCTGCAAAAGATATGATTCAGGTTTATGAATATCTCAAGCACACGAATTCACGGCTTATTGGACCAAACTGCCCCGGTGTCATCTCACCGGGTAAAGCCAAAGTTGGAATAATGCCTGGATTTATTCACAAGGAGGGAACAATTGGTGTTGTTTCAAGAAGTGGGACATTGACTTATGAAGCGGTGAAGCAACTAACAGAACTTGGCTTCGGTCAATCTACATGTGTTGGCATTGGCGGGGATCCTGTAATTGGGTCAAAGTTTACGGATATAATCAAACTTTTTAACGAGGACCCGGAAACGGAAGCAATCGTGATGATAGGCGAAATCGGTGGCACGGCAGAAGAAGAAGCAGCCGAATTCGTGAAGAATTATGTTGATAAGCCGGTTTTTGGATTTATTGCTGGCAGAACAGCTCCGCCAGGACGGAGAATGGGTCATGCTGGCGCAATTATTTCAGGTGGAAAAGGAACAGCGCAAGAGAAGATGAAAGCTCTTAGTGAAGCTGGAATTCATGTGATAGAAAATCCAGCTGTAATTGGAGAGACAGTGAAAAGAGTTCTGGGTGAAAAACCAAAGAAAAAAGTTTTTATCTTATCTTCTTCAAGGAAAGTGAAAAAGGTTCAAAAAAGCAACAAAGTAAAGAAATCAAATTATCGCAAAAAGAATGTATCAAAAACAAAATAAGGAATGAAATTTGCTTGAAAGAACGCTTGCCATTCTAAAGCCCGATTGCATAAGGAAAAATTTAATTGGTAAAGTCATCTCTCATATTGAGGAAGCAGGATTTAAAATCGTTGCCTTGAAAATGCTTAAATTAACCCCCGAACAAGCGAAAGCATTTTATTATGTTCATAGGGAAAAACCATTTTACAGTGATCTTGTCAATTTTATGACATCTGATAAAGTTGTTGTAATGGTGCTTGAGAAGGAAAACGCTGTTAACGATTTCAGGGAACTCATTGGTGCAACTGACCCGAAAGAGGCAAAGGAGGGGACGATAAGAAAACTATATGCGGATAATAAGCAGGAAAACATCGTTCATGGTTCTGATTCACCCGAAAATGCGAAAATTGAAATTTCGTTTTTCTTCCCAGAGAGCGAGTTAATTGCAAATCAAATGTAAATCAGCTGCCCGCGGGTTTTAACCCCGTGGGTTTTTTAATAATAAATCTATGAGAAAAATGAAAAAATTAATTATGCTAACTACCTTGCTTTTAAATCTAGCTTTCTCCCAAACCACCAGAGTTAAAACTGGAGCAGAGGTTTTCCTTGAGAGGTATCTTGAAATTGTAAAAGGGAAAAAAATCGGAATTGTTACGAATCACACGGGGGTTTTGCCAGATGGAAGACATATCGTTGATGTTTTAAACTCAATGCAAGATGTTAAAGTTGTTGCGCTCTTTGGACCTGAGCATGGGATAAGAGGAGAGGTCCCGGATGGTAAAAGTATTTCTCACGGCGTTGATACAAAAACTGGGATCAAAGTTTATTCTCTTTATGGTGAAGTTAAAAAACCAACGCCCGAAATGCTCAAAGATATTGATATTTTAATTTTTGACATTCAAGATGTTGGAGCAAGATTTTATACTTACATTTCAACTATGAGCTATTGTATGGAAGCCTGCGCAGAGCTTGGGAAAAAGTTTATCGTCCTTGATAAACCAAACCCAATTCGTGGTGTTTATATTGATGGTCCTGTTCTTGAGCCGAAATTTAGATCCTTTGTTGGACTTCATCCTATCCCGGTTGCACATGGTATGACGGTTGGGGAGCTTGCGAAGATGTTTAATGAAGAAGGATGGCTTGAAAATGGAGTAAAAGCTGATTTAACTGTAATAAAAATGGAAAATTACTCAAGAAAAATGTGGTTTGACCAAACTGGGCTTCCCTGGGTTAAACCATCCCCAAATATGATCTCACTTAAGACTGCTATTGTTTATACTGCAACATGTTTTATTGAGGGAACAAATGTATCAGAGGGAAGAGGAACGGAGCACCCGTTTGAGTGGATCGGGGCACCGTGGATAGATGCAGAAAACTTCGCAAGCGAACTTAATTCTTATAACCTCCCGGGTGTAAAGTTTGAACCGATTGAATTCACTCCAGTTGATATTGAAAAGGTTACAATTGACCCAAAATATGAGGGTCAAAAGTGTGCAGGTGTTTATTTAAATGTTTATGACCGTGAAAAATTTGAGCCAGTTAAAACTGCTGTTTATATCCTTTACACTTTGAAAAAAATGTATCCAAATTATTTCAAATGGAGAACATCAGGACAGGACAGGTTATGGGGCACCGACAGGATCAGATTGATGATTGATGAGGGTAAAAAACCCGAAGAGATAATAAAGTCGTGGGAAAGTGAATTGAAAAAATTCTTAAAAATCCGGGAAAAATACTTGCTTTACAACTAATATCACAACCTATGAGAAAGCGCAAACCGGAAACGATACTTGAAGAACTTGAAAAATTTGTCAGGAGCTTAGGAATAACCTTAAGATATGAACGTGGAGATTTTGAAGGTGGATATTGCGTTTTGAGGGAACAAAAAATGATAATTATAAATAAACTTGCAAACACACAGAAAAGAATCTCATTGCTTTCACAAAGCATTATGGAGATGGGAATTGATGAAAGTTTAATAAATGAAGACATTAAAAGCATAATTGAGGATGAACTGGCTAAGTTAAAAATAGGTGAAAAATGAAAATTCTTGTTATCCATGGTCCAAATTTGGCGATACTTGGTAAGAGAGAGCCGGAAATTTACGGAGTATTGACGCTTGAGGAGATCAACAAAATTTTGGCGGAAAATTTTCAAGATGTTGAATTTGAATTCTTCCAATCAAATATTGAAGGTGAAATTGTTAACAAATTAAATTCACTTATTGATTCAGATTTTGATGGCGTTGTTATAAATCCAGGGGCATTTACGCATTATTCCTATGCCATAAGGGATGCGATCTCCGCCTTAAAAATACCGGTAGTTGAAGTTCATTTATCAAATTTATATACAAGGGGGGAGAGGGAAAAGTTTAGACAAAAAAGCGTGATAGCCCCAGTTTGCAGTGGGTATATTGCAGGTTTTGGACATTTGAGTTATATTTTAGGTGTAGAAGCGATTTTGAAATTAACCAAAAAATGAAAATGATCAAAGCAGTTATATTTGATCTTGATAATACGCTTGTTGATTTTATGACGATGAAGAAACAAGCAATAGAAGCAGCTATAAGTGCAATGATTGACGCTGGGTTAAAAATTCCACCTGAGGAAGCAAAGCAGAGAATTGATAGAATTTACGCAGAAAAGGGGATAGAATATCAACAAGTTTTTGATGATTTTTTGAGGGAAATTTATGGAAGGATTGATTATAAAATTTTATCTGCTGGGATTGTCGCATACAGGAGAGCACGAGAAGCTGCTCTTGTTCCTTATCCTCATGTTTATATGACTTTAACAACACTTTTAAAGATGGGCTTGAAGCTTGCCGTTATTTCTGATGCGCCTGCTCGTGAGGCTTGGTTGAGGTTATGTTATTTGAATTTTCATCATATTTTTGATCATGTAATTACTTTTGATGATACCGGTGAAAGGAAACCAAGTCCTGTGCCATTTCTCAAAGCCCTTGAGCTTTTGGGTGTTGAACCCCATGAAGCAATTATGGTCGGAGATTGGGCGGAGAGAGATGTTGTTGGGGCAAAGAAAGTCGGAATGAAAACTGCATTCGCAAGATACGGTGATACATTTAACACGCAAAACCCTGAAGCAGATTATGAATTAAATGATATAATTGAGTTGATAGATATAATCAAAAAAGAAAACGGCTGGCAATGATAGTTGGAATTGGAGTTGACATAGTTGAGATAGATAGATTTAAAAATTTAGCAGAAAAATGGGGTGAGCACTTTTTGAATAAAGTATTTACACAACGTGAAATAGATTATTGCTTTTCAAAAAATAACATTTATCAGCACCTCGCTGGAAGATTTGCAGCAAAGGAGGCAATAAGCAAGGCGATCTCAACTGGATGGAGTGGGATTTTCAGGTGGAAAGATGTTGAAATTTTAAATGACGAAAACGGTAAACCAGAGGTCATACTTCACAATCAAATTAAAGAACAGTTTAGTTCCTGCTCATTTTACATTTCAATCTCGCATTCTCTAAATTATGCAGTTGCTTTCGCTGTGGTTGAAAAAAATTAATCCAAACCAAAAAGGAGATCTAATATGCCTGTTGTAAAACCATTTTCCACAATTGCAGAAATGTTTGATGTTATAACTCGTCACTTTATTGATTCAGACAAACCAGCGTATCTTTACAAAGTTGCCGGGGTTTATAAACCGCTTTCATATAAGGAATTAAGGGAAATGGTTGAACTTACGGCATGTGGGCTTGCTGCGCTTGGATTGAAAAAAGGTGATAAAGTTGGAATTATATCGGAAAATAGAATTGAATGGATAATTGTTGATTTTGCCATGACGACGACAGGCATAATTGATGTGCCTGTTTATCCAACTTTGACCGCAAAGCAGATTGAATATATTTTTAACAACGCCGGTGTTAAGGCAACTTTTGTGTCAAATCAAGTTCAATTTTCTAAAGTTGAAAAAATTTATGATCAAGTTAAGACACTTGATAAAGTTATAATCTTTACAGAGAAGGGAATTGCAGCCCCCGATTATCTTTTGAGTTTGAAGGAATTGATGGAACTTGGAAGAGATTTCAAGGAGAAAAATCCTGATTACTGGATAAATATGATAAAGGAGATAAAACCAGAGGATATTTTGACGATAATTTACACTTCTGGCACAACTGGGGAACCGAAGGGGGTTGTCCTTACGCATAAAAATCTTGTATCAAATATCTTAAGTGCTACGCAAGTTGTCCCGATGACCCCAGAAGATACATTCCTTTCTTATCTTCCGTTTTCTCATTCGTTTGAAAGAATGGCGGGATTTTATGCAGCGTTTGCTTGTGGTGGAACAGTTGCGCTCGCCGAAAGCATAGACACAATTGCACAAAATTTACTTGAAGTGAAACCTACTGTTATGACCTCTGTCCCGAGATTGTTTGAGCGACTCTATAATAGGATAATAAAGGGGGTTGAGGCTGGACCAGCAATTAGAAGGAAAATTTTCTATTGGGCTCTTGATGTTGGGAAAAAATATGTCCAAGCAAGTAAAAGGGGAAAAGTTCCAGCATGGCTTAAATCTCAATATGCTCTTGCAGATAAACTTGTATTTTCAAAATTGAAAGAAAGAACTGGGGGAAGGATAAAATTCTTTGTTTCTGGAGGAGCTGCACTTGCAAAGGAACTTGGTGAATTTTTTGAAGCACTTGGAATTAAAATCATTGAAGGATATGGACTTACAGAAACATCGCCAGTTTTAACCGTAAATCGCCTTGATGATTATAAATTTGGAACTGTTGGGAAGCCGATTCCAGGAGTTGAAATAAAAATTGCTGAAGATGGTGAAATTCTTGCACGTGGTCCGAATGTGATGCTTGGTTATTACAATAACCCAGAAGCAACAGCTGAGGTGATTGATAAAGATGGATGGTTCCATACGGGTGATATTGGTTATTTTGATGAAGATGGTTTCCTTGTTATAACGGACAGAAAGAAGCATATCTTCGTTAGCTCTGGTGGGAAAAATATCGCGCCACAGCCGATTGAAAGTTTATTGATTCAATCAAATTATATTGACCAGGCAGTTGTGATCGGTGAGGGTAAACCATTTTTAACAGCTTTGATCGTTCCAGATTTTGAAGCGATAAAAGATTATGCAAAACAGCAGGGAATACCATTTCATGATGAGAAGGAGTTAATTCACAGGGATGAAATTTATAGATTGTTTGAAAGAGAACTTAAAAGAATAAACAAGGAGCTTGCACAGCACGAGCATATAAGAAACTTTCGCCTGCTTGAAAAACCATTTACAATTGAAGACGGGGAATTGACCCCAACATTGAAAGTTAAAAGAAAAGTCGTTGAGCAAAAATATAAACATCTAATTGAGCAGATGTATGAGGAACTTGGTGTTTAGTTTAATCATCCTAACACTAATGAGTCAAAATCATATGATTTCCCAAGATAAAGAGCTTGTCAAAGTTAACATCATTTCTGATTGGGATGGTGCTTCAGATAAGTTTTATCTTGGTGTTAGATTTACAATTTCGCCAGGTTGGTATATTTACTGGCGAAATCCAGGTGATGCTGGACTTGCTCCTGAAATAAAGTTAATCCTTCCGCCTTCGCTTAAATCCGGGGAAATCCAGTTTCCAATTCCAGTGAAAATTGTTCACGGTGATATTGTGTCATTTGGTTATTATAATGAAGTCGTTTTGCTGATTCCAATTCAGATTGTTTCAAATGAAGCGGTAAAAAGACAAAGCAATATAAAGGTTCACCTTAATTGGCTTGTATGTAGCGAAAGTTGCATCCCTGGGAATGCAACAGTGGAATATAAATTGAAAAAAACAAGTGATGTTGAAAAAAGGTTAATCAAAAAATATAAAGATATGTTGCCGAAGAAATTTGAAAGTTCAGGTTTAACGATTAAAAATTTTAAGGTTGAGAAAAAAGGAAATTCAAATTTGGTAAAAATTGAGCTTTCGGGAAAAAATTTGGATAGGGTTCAAGATTTCTATCCTGATTTTATGGATAACTTTCTGATTGATTTAAAAAGTATAAAGGTGAGGGATGGAAAAATTGAGATGCTGATTACCCCAACTGTTGCGAACGCTAAAGTGAACTTTTTAAGTGGCATCGTCGTCATAAATGGAGAAGGTTATGAGTTAAATTTAAAACAAAAGTAATAGGAGGATTTGAAATGAACATAATACAAATCACAGGAATGCTTTTGTTGGTGTTTGCTCTTCCACTTTTACCTGGTGAAGATAAAAAAGTTGAGGTTGGCAATGTTGTCCCTGATTTTAGTTTAGTTGATTTAAACGGTAAAGTTGTAAAGCTATCTGATTTTAAGGATAAAATCGTAGTCCTTGAATGGAGCAATCCAAATTGTCCGTTTGTTCAACGTGTTTATAAAGAAAAAATAATGACAACTGTTCAGAAGGAATTTACACAAAAAGGAATCGTTTGGATCATTATAAACTCTACTAATCCAAAACATAGAGATTACAGAGAACCAAAGGAGTTACAAAAAATTTATAGCGAATGGGGCGCGGTTTATACTGCTTATTTAATGGATCCAGATGGAAAAGTTGGCAGAATGTTTGACGCTAAAACGACGCCACATATGTTTATCATAGATAAAAATGGAAAGCTTGTTTACAATGGTGCGATAGATGATGATCCGAGAGGAGAAAAGAAAGAGAAAATTAATTATGTAAGAAATGCGTTAAACGAAATCCTTGCTGGTAAACCAGTAAGCGTATCAATTACTAAGCCATACGGTTGCTCTGTTAAATATGCGGAGCAGTGAGAAACTTGATTTTTTGAGTTTGAAAATTTATATTTATTTATGAAAAAGAGCGCGAGTAGTTCAGGTGGTAGAACACCAGCTTCCCAAGCTGGGTGTCGCGGGTTCGAGTCCCGTCTCGCGCTCTTTAAATTTTAATGGCGCGTTCGTCTAGTGGTCTAGGACACCGCCCTCTCAAGGCGGAGATCGCGGGTTCGAATCCCGCACGCGCTACTTCAACTATTAATAACCTACCTGATAGTTTGAAAACCGCTCTTAAAACATTTTCCCCTTTAACGCTTGACAAATAGTGAAAGATTACTTATATTAAACTGAAGTTTTGCAAACAAATGCAGTAGGGTGCTGAAAATGAAAATGGGTTTGCTTATTCTCCTATCTCTTTTTTTGAATTTGGGGTTAATGGCTCAAGATTTAAAGTATGAAAGGAAATCAATTTCTTATGCCAATGTTTTAATTGTTTCAGACCCATCTATAAAAATTGAACAAAAGGAAGCAGAGTATATCATTAAAAAGCTTCGTGAGTATATTGAAATGCCAAGATTTGATTATAACCCAATACCAGCTGAGCTTCTTGAAGATTTTAGAGAAGAAGTTGAGTCACGGGGTTCCAATGTCTCACTTGATGAAATTGTTGAAATTTTGAAAGAGAAATTCGTCCCAAAGATTATTGAGATTCTTGACATTGAAAAGGAGATAAGAGCTCAAAATTTGTTAACAGAAGAGCAGAGAAATAGTTTTATTGCAACAAAAGCCAAAGCACTTGGAATAACCGCTGAACAAGCAATGAAAATTATGAACTCAGCGTTTATATATGTTCCAGTTATAAGCAAATATAATGTTTATGTTGATAATTTAAGTCAAATTGTCACAACGGAGTTAAATGCAGGAGCTATTTGGTATCGGGTCATTTACAAGGAAAATGGCGAAGGGGATTTGAAACTTATTGTTAGAAAAGAGACAAAGGGTATCGGGACTGCTGGAATAGGAAAAACGCTTAAACACGAAGGTGAAAGAGTTAATTATAAAGAATACGCATTTAGAACCGCTGTTATAGCTCTTGCTCGCGATATTCAAGTTGCAACAAGAGACATCCCAGAGTTTCGGTTGGGTTCACAAGTAATGGAGGTTTATTCAAATGCTGTGAGCTTTCCAATGGGAAAAAGAGAAGGGATAAAAATTGATGATGGCTTTGATCTCGTGGAATTGCAAGAAGACCCAAGTGGTAGCGTTGCTCAGAAAAAAGTTGGTTTTGTAAGAGTAATTAAGGTTGAAGACAATACAACCAATCCAAGAGCTTTTTCAAGGGCTCAAATTATAATTGGTGGTGGAATTGAACCTGGCGTTTATGTTTCTGAAAGACCAAGATTACCAATTGATGTTGTTGTTAAATTGATAAATAATCCATTTACGGTAAAATACACCAGCTGGTTTGGTGAACAGAATACAGAAAAAATGATTGCTTATTCAATTCATGCTGAATTGATTTATAATTTCGGAAGGAATATCAATGTTTCTCAGCTCTGGGCTGGAGTTGGAGTTTTTCTTGGGGGTGGAGATGCAGAAAACCTTCAAGCAATGAGGAATATCTTTGGAGAAAAACCAGATGTTGGAATTTTGGGTTTAAATGGTATCCTGATAAAAAAATTTTATTATAAAAGATTCGCTGCAACTGGAAAAGCTGAATTGATTTTTGAAAGTATAAGGTTTTCAAAAGATGAGAGCAAACTTATACATTCTGGATTTGGATTTGGGATTGGACTTGGAATTGAATATGTTGTAACGCCCGATATTAACTTTGGCTTTAATTTAGGATATAGAATTTTCTCTGAAAGTGAAGAATGGTCTTCTGAAAATTGGTCAGGAACTGTTCCAGGTTTAGCTGGAAATCACTCTGGAGTTATGTTTTCGCTTTACTTTAATTATTCATTACCCAAACTTGGATTTGACCCAATTGCAGCTATCAAAGGTGCTGTTGGTTGGTGAAGGTGTGATTTTAAGCACAATTTGGAAATCTGGTTTAAATTAATTTTAAAAAGAAAATAAAAAAGCATAAGATATGAAAA